>Ga0326728_10000175_pt1 | contig 259686 bp, 221 predicted proteins | sample MB3enrmetagenome_FD_207602 | JGI IMG/M metagenome (GOLD analysis project Ga0326728, IMG submission 207602) | Lab enriched peat soil microbial communities from McLean, Ithaca, NY, United States - MB31MN | ecosystem: Environmental > Terrestrial > Soil > Wetlands > Peat | place: USA: New York...
TGCGCGATGCGAAGAAGTGGATTCAGAATGGCGCACGGCGCGTCGACATACTGAAGGGAATCAGCCTCACGATTCCGGCGGGCCAGTTTGTGGCCATTGTGGGTGCGAGCGGCAGCGGTAAGAGCACGCTGCTGGGGCTGATGGCGGGGCTCGACACTCCGAGCGCTGGCGAAATACGGCTCGACGGAATCCCGATTCACAACCTGGCGGAGTCGGAATTGGCGGCCGTGCGCGGACGCAAGATAGGATTTGTGTTTCAGTCGTACCAGCTTATACCGACGTTGACGGCGCTGGAGAATGTTCTGCTGCCGTATGAGTTGAATGTAGAGGGCAACGGGCTAAACAAGGCGCGCCAGTTGCTGGGCGAAGTTGGGCTGCAGGAGCGGATGGAGCACTATCCGGTTCAGCTCTCCGGCGGCGAACAGCAGAGGGTGGCGCTGGCGCGGGCATTTGTGGTTGATCCGCCGATTGTGATGGCCGACGAACCTACTGGAAACCTCGACTCGAGCAACGGGCGAATGGTGCTGGATCTGTTGCTCGAGCGCAACAAGCGCGCGGGCACGACGCTGGTGCTGGTGACCCACGACGCGGATGTGGCGCACGAAGCCGATCGCAGAATTGTGCTGAAGGACGGACTTGTGGTGGAGGACACACTGCCAGGTTCTCTTGCGACTCTTGCACAAAGCGAGGAGAACAATGGCTAGCCGTGTGCTGAGTTGGAAACGCGCGGGGTCGATCGGCTGGCGCGATCTGAAGTCGGCGCCAGGCAAGTTTGCCTTTGTGGTGGTAAGCGTTGCCGTGGGAGTGGCTGCGCTGGTGGGTGTGCGCGGGCTGAGTGACAGCTTTCGTTCGACGCTGATTGGGCAGGCACGGTCGTTGATGGCCGGCGACCTGAGCGCGCGCATCTTTCACGAGCCGACGCCCGAGGAACTCGGCAAGGTCGCAGGGGTTGTGAAGCAGAGCGGGAATTCGATCCGCACGACCTGGGTGACCGAGACGATCTCCATGGCGTGGATGCCGCAGACGCAGGCGCCGCTGCTGGTTTCGCTCAAGGCTGTCGACCCCGGTGAGTACCCGTACTACGGAACGGCAGAGCTTGAGCCGGAGATGTCTTTGAGCCAGGCACTGGCCGGAGACTCCGCGGTGGTTGCCGACGAGTTTCTGATCCGGATGAATGCGCAAGTGGGAGACGCGCTGCGACTGGGGCAAAAGACGCTCAGGATCACAGGCGTTCTCAGGCAGGAACCGGACCGGATCACAAGCGGGCCGGGCTTGGGACCAAGGGTGATGATTTCGGAGGCATCGCTGAAAGAATCGGGTTTGATTGCGCCCGGCAGCCGGGCAAGCGAACGCCTGGTGGTGAAGCTGCCGGAGGTGCTCCCAAAGGGAGTGAGCGCGATAAAAGAGAATACGCAGGTGCGTAGCCAGCTTGAAGCTGCGCTGCCCGACGCCCAGGTGATGGATTTCAGGGAAGGGAATCCTGCGCTAAGCCGGGGGCTCGATAACGCCACCGCGATTCTGAGCCTGATTTGCCTGGTGGCGATGGTGCTGGGCGCGATTGGCGTGGCGATGGCCATGCATGCGCACCTTGAGCAGCGCATGGACACGCTGGCGATTATGAAGGCAATGGGCGCGGATTCGACCGATCTGCTGCGCATTTTTGTGTTGCAGACGCTGGGTCTGGGATTGGCCGGAGCGCTGCTGGGAGTAGCAGCGGGAGTGGGAGTGATGGTGGCGCTGCCGTCGGCATTCGGCAAGCTGCTGCCGGTGCACACTGTGCTCAATTTCCCGTGGAAGTCGGGGCTGGCCGGGATGGGCACGGGCGTGCTGACCACGCTCTTGTTCTGCCTGCCGCCATTGCTCGATGTGCGCGGAGTGCGGCCGGTACTGGTGCTGCGCAGAATGGTGGAGCAGGGCGCGGGAGGATTCAGGGGATTCCTGGAACGCTGGCTGCGCCGCTGGCCGCAGTTGCTGCTTGCCGCTTTGCTGGTTGTGCCGCTGGTGGGGATTGCGTGGGCCTTATCCGATTCGGCCGTGGTTGGCATGAGCTTCGGCATCGCTTTTGCGGTTGCCCTCGTTGTGCTGCTCGTGCTGGCTGCCCTCACGCTGCTGGCATTGAGGCTGTTCCTTACACTGACCCGGTTGCGGCTGCCGGGATCGCTGCGGCATGGGCTGGCGAATCTTTATCGGCCCGGGAACCAGTCGGCGCCGGTGCTGGCTGCGCTGGGCACGGGCGTGATGCTGATCCTGTCGGTGTATCTGATTCAGGGGGATGTACTGCGCGATCTGCGTTTGACCGCTTCGCCAAAATTGCCGAACGTTTTCCTGATCGATATGCGTAACTCGGAAGTTGCTGGCGTGAAGAGTTTTTTTGCGCATCAGGTAGGCGTGAAACAGCAGATCGATCTGATCCCGGTGGTGACGGGCCGATTCGTTTCCATCGACGGTAAACCCCTGGAACAATTGAAAGGCAGGCATTTTCCGGTTCGCATGCTCGATAACGCTGACCTGTCCTGGGCCGATACCGTACCCGAGGGCTACAAGGTGACCCAGGGATCATGGTGGAAGAAACCGAGCGATGCAGCGATCGCCGTGGAAGAAGGGGTTGCGACCAGGTTGCAAATACACGTAGGCACTCCGGTGGAGCTCGATACCGGTGGTATCGACCGGACGCTGAAGGTGGGCGCAATCTATAAGTCTGATGGGCAGCACCTGAGCGCGCGCGTCGTCTTCGTCGTGCCGTCGGGCATGATCAAGGACCAGCCGGCGACGTGGTACGGAGGCGTGCACATCGATCCCAGGCAGGTGGGCGCCATGGAACGGGCGTTCTTTGCGGCGTATCCCACAATTACGGTGATCAATGTTGCCGATGTGATGGAGCGGATTGAAAGCGTGGTAGATCAGATTACGTTCGTGGTCAGGCTGCTGGCGGGATTCTCAATTCTGGCCGGGCTGATGATCCTGGCTTCGAGCATCGCCAGCACGCGCTTCAAGCGAATGCGCGAGGCGGTCGTGCTCAAGACGCTGGGAGCAACACGGATGCGCATTGTCCGCACCTTCAGCGTGGAGTTCAGCGTGCTGGGGTTGCTGGCCGGGGCGGTGGGCGTGGTGTTTGCGAATCTACTCACACGCGTTCTGCTGAACAGGCTTGAGGTTGGTTTTCATGTGGATTGGGGAGCTGCGGTCGTCGCCCTTTTGGGCACCGCGGTGCTGGCCACGGCGACGGGCTGGATTGCGAGCTACAGGATCCTGGGGCTGAGACCGCTGGAAGTGCTGAGGGAAGAGTGAAGAGAGCCCAGACTGCGGGGCGAGGGAAAGATCGATCCTGAGCAGAGTGGGCTCCAAATGCTTAAGGCTCATCTTGCGTTGGACAAGAGTGCGGTTTGACCCGGGCTCGGAATGTTTTTATGATGAACAAGTTGGGTCTTGCGCTGTCTTAACCGGCGGAAAAGTCCAAACAGGCTGCACGCGGAGCGTTCGCTCTGCTGTTGTTGCCCCCTCGTTCAATGGCAGGACAGCTGACTCTGGATCAGCATATCGGGGTTCGAATCCCTGGGGGGCAGCCAAGAATTTCAACGGGTTAGATCCCAGCTCCCCTCTTCGCTCCGTCAATTCTCAGCCGCAATCTCTCGATTGCGTCCTACCGCGCATCTCGATCCGTCTATCCATGCAGGGTCCAGGTATCGCCGCGCAGTGAGCATGGTTTTGTGCCTGGGAATCTTCTGAATCGAAGCCACTGAAACCCAGCGAGCGTCACGCGAGTACCGCGCTGACGCGCATTGACACCGGCATAGCGCGCGACCTAGAATTCGCGCCAACCAATCAAGCAAGAGGCGTCGAGTTCGGTGCAAGCTCCACGAATTGACGCGGCGAAGAACTGGGTTCCGGTACGGGATTGTGAATCATATCCGGGAATTGGAACTCGAATTTGAGAGGATGTTTGGCGGAGGGAGATCAGCAATGAAGTTAGTCACGAGATTCTGCACAATGGGAATATTAGCCGCCGCAGGGCTGGTCAGCGTTGCCTGGGCATCGGATGCATGGAAAGACAAAAAGCCCGCCGATTGGACGCAAAAGCAGATGGACAAGTTTCTGACCAGTTCGCCATGGGCAAATACGGTGCAGCCGTCTTCGAATATGCCCATGCCCTCGGGTTCGCCGGGAGGGCCTGGCGGGGGCGGTTGGGGCGGTGGTGGCGGTGGTGGCGGCATGGGCGGTGGCGGCGGGCGCGGCGGTGGCGGCGGCGGTGGTAGCATGGGCGGCGCAATGCCGATCATGACCTTCCAGATCCGCTGGCTGAGCGCGCCCGTCATGCGCGAAGCGCTGAAGGTGGTAGAGACGGATCAGTTCAACGCTGAAATTCAAAAATACGCAAACGACTATTACATCATCGGCGTCCAGATGCAGGTTCAAGGTGGCGCCGGCGGCAGCGGCCCACGCGGCGGTGGAAGAGCCAGCCTCGGCAGTGTTGGCGGTGGTCAGGGCGCCGCTCCTGGCGCTGGCCAGGGTCAGGGCGCTGGCAATGAGAAGATGCAGTCGCGATGGCAGCAGTTCCAATCGATGCCGACTCAAGGTGCGTTCCTGAAGTTCGGTCGCCAGGAAGTGCATCCTGAAAAGGCTGAAATCGGTCCTTGTAAAACCGGAATGATGACCCTGTATATGTTCCCCCGGAGCCTGAAATTGGAAGATGCCTCCAAGGACTACCTGTTTGAGGTGACCCAGGGGCAATCCACAACGAGGGCGAGTTTCAGCTTAAAGGGCCTTGAGGAGGCGCCGGACAAGGGCTTGTAGCTGGCTGCAAATTCAGTTCTCACATTAGCTGATCTATTGCCAAACAGCGCAAACAATGCGCCTGACGACGCTCCCGCGCCTCTTGAAGATCAGCGCCCGCTCACGGCTCGCCATAGATGAGCGCGGACTTGCGCTGTTCTTCGAAGGCACGGAGAGCCGCATCCCAGTCCGAGGCGATCTTGCCGGGATCGTCGCCGTTTTCGAGCGCCGCCAAAACAGACTGGTTGGCGAGCAGCGTATTCATCTTCTTAAGATCGAATTCACCGGGGTACAGGTGCTCAAGCGCCGCGGCGATCAGGATGCCGGTTTCAGGGGCGTCGAAGACGTTGCGATCGGTGACGATGACATGTACGCCGTGGCAGACCGCGCCTGCGTAGGGATAGGGAGCCGATGGGGTAAAGCTGGTTGGCACGAAACGCACTCCTGGGCGATCGAAGTGATTGAGGTACTTGGCAAGTGCGCGGCCGTCAATCCAAGGCGCGCCGAGGAGCTGAAATGGCGTGTCGGTGCCGCGGCCAACGCTGACATTCGCGGTTTCAATCAGACCAAGCGCGGGGTAGGTGGTAGCTTCTTCCAGGTTGCGCAGATTGGGCGAAGGATTGATCCACTCGAGACCTGTCGAATCGAACCAGTCTCCGCGCTGCCAGCCCTGCATTTGAACCACGGTGAGCGGCGCGTTGAGATGGAGCTGCTGATTGAAGTAGCGCGCCAGCTCGCCCAGCGTCATTCCGTGGCGGACGGGCAGCGGCATGGGGTCGACGTAGCTCTCGGCGCCCGGATCGGAGAGCGGACCCTGAACCAAAGAGCCATTGATTGGGTTGGGGCGGTCGAGAACGACGATCGCGGTGCCAGTTTTTGCCGCCGCTTCAAGGAAATAGCGCACGACTGTCTCGTAGGTGTAGAAGCGCACACCGGCGTCCTGCAGATCGATGACGACCGCGTCGAGTTTGCTGAGAGCGTCGGATGACGGATGCCTTTCGGCGTCTGAGTTACCGTAGAGGCTGATGACCGGGAGGCCGGTAGCAGCATCGGTGGAGTCGGCGATTCCGGGCTGGTCGGCGGTTCCAGAAATGCCGTGTTCGGGAGAGAAAAGGTTCTCGAGCGTGAGGCCGGAAACGGCTGCCGAGGCGTCGCGGAAGAGAATATCGATGGTGCGGCGGCCGGCCGCGTCAACCCCGGTCTGGTTCGTAAGGAGCCCGAGGCGCAATTTGCCGCCGTGAAGTTTGGCCAGATCGGCCAGCTCGCTGAAGTGGTCCGCCTCCAGGACATCGATTCCGGTTTTCACTTCGCCGTTACGGGCTGCCCAGCGGCGTGCGCCGCTGAGGGATTCGTTATAGCCGGTGATGTGCGCAGCCAGCGCGCCACCGTCAGGGATCACTCCAAAAGCACGTGCGGCGGCATCGGCTACCTGAGCGCGCACTGCATTAATGCTCTTGCCGCCGTTGGGGTGAACAGCGTTGGTAAGCAGAATGACGTAGGTGTCGCTCACCGGATCTATCCATAGCGACGTGCCGGTAAAACCGGTGTGGCCGAAGGAGCCGGCAGGGAAGAGCGCGCCGCGGTTGCTGGAGTATGGGGAATCGATGTCCCAGCCGAAGCCGCGCAACGCCGTACCGGTAGCCGGCTGTTCGGGCACAACCATCTTCCGGAGCATCGAGCGAGACAAGGGGAATTTGCTGGGGCGCCCGGCGAGGCGGTCGAGCAGGTTTTGCGCGTAGACTGCCGTGTCATCGGCGGAGCAGAAGAGCCCGGCATGGCCGGCTGCGCCGCTCATGCGGCGCGCGGTGGGGTCATGCACTGTGCCGCGCAGCATGGTTCCGCGCTCGTCGTACTGCGTGGGAGCGATCTGAGGGTTCCATGATTCCGGGGGCAGATAACGGCATCGATCCAGGCCGAGAGGGGCGATGATGAATCGCTGTGCGTACTCATCCAGCGTGAGCCCGGAGATGCGTTCAACCAGCGCGCCGAGGACGATGTAGTTGATATCGCTGTATTGGAAGCGTGCACCGGGCGCGTGGGCCGGGACGGAGTTGAAGGCACGGCTGAAGGCCTCCTGCTTGCCTTGCCACTGCTCTTTGAGATCGAGATCGGGAGGAAGGCCAGAATAGTGGGTAAGCAACTGTCGGATGGTGATGGATTGTTTGCCGTTGACTGCGAACTCGGGAACATACTCCGCGACAGTTTCGTTAACGTTCAGCTTGCCCTTTTCCGAGAGCTGCATCACCGCCAGGGCCGTCATGGTGGGCTTGGTGAGCGAGGCCATGTCGAAGATGGTATCGGCGGTCATGGGCTCATGGGTTGGTTCCAGCGAGCGCATGCCGTAGGCGCGGCGAAACTGAACCTTGCCATCGTGACCAATGACGACCACCGCACCGGGAAACAAGTGCTCATCGACGGCGCGGTTCACAATTAAATCGATGGTCTCGAGGCTTGATTGGCCGTGCGCCGTGGGCGCCAGAAGCGGCAGCAGAAGAAGCACGGCCATGAACGGTAGACCAGAGCGCATATCCAGATTCTCTCTCACTCCACAGCTAGGTTCGAGCAAAGACAAAAGGGGAGTGCTCGATAGACTAAACTGTCGAGTGCGGAGGACGATCGATTTGCGCTCTCGTGGGCTTCTGGTGGCGGCGGTTTCAGTAACTCTTGTGATGTGCGGCGTGGGCCGCGGACAGCAGGATCAACCGAAACCGCAACAGGGAGGCATGGGAGGCATTTCGTCCGGCGTCGTCACGGCCCCGGTTTTTGACGAGCAAAAGCGGCCAATTACCGCGGGTGGGTTCGTCGATTCGGGCCCGGTGATCTTTCAGGACGTGACCAAGAAGGCTGGCCTGGCAGGCTGGCGGCACAAGATGGGTAGCCCCGAAAAGAACTTCATCGTGGAGACCAACGGTTCGGGCGTGTGCCTTATCGACTACGACAACGACGGATGGCTCGATATCTACCTGGTGAATGGATCGACGTTTGACGCATTGGACGGAAAGGAAGAGCCGCCTCACGCCGCGCTTTTTCATAACAACCACGACGGAACGTTCACCGACGTCTCGAAGCAGGCAGGCGTGCAGAACGATCGCTGGGGCTACGGCTGCTCGGTTGCGGATTACGACAACGACGGGTGGCCCGACATTTTTGTAGGCAACTACGGCAAGAACCGGCTCTACCACAACAATCATGACGGAACGTTTACCGATGTGGCAGAGAAGGCCGGGGTCGCGCTGGGCAATTGGTCATCGGGCTCCGCGTGGGGCGATTACGACGGCGATGGACGGCTCGATCTCTACGTCTCCGGGTACGTTCATTTCGATCGCGACAATCTGCCGATTGCGGGTACGAAAGCCGTTGGATACGCGCAGTGCGAGTATCGCGGAGAATCGGTGAACTGCGGGCCGCGCGGGCTGCTGGGCGAGCCCGATCATCTCTTCCACAACAACGGCAACGGGACGTTTACCGATGTCACTGAGAAGGCCGGGGTTGTTGACAAGGACCGTTACTACGGGTTTACCGCGATCTTTGTGGACCTGGACGGCGATGGAAAGCCGGACCTTGTGGTGGGCAACGACTCCACGCCGAATTTCCTCTACATGAATAAAGGGAACGGCACCTTTGAAGATGACGGCTATCTATCAGGATTTGCACTGAATGCCGACGGGCGCGAAATTGCGTCGATGGGGATTGCCGCAGGCGACTACGAGAACAACGGATTGGTGGACTTTTTCGTAACCGATTTCGGCGACGACTACAAAGTCCTGTTCCATAACGACGGCGACGCCAACTTTACCGACGTAAGCTACAAGGCCGGCGTTGCGCAGATGACAATTCCGTTTGTCGAATGGGGCGATGGGTTCATTGACTACGACAACGATGGCTGGCTCGACCTCTTCATGGTAGGCGGCCATGTCTATCCGCAGGTCGATCAGCACCAGTGGGGCACAAGCTGGGCTGAACGGCCATTGCTGTTTCGCAATGTGCCAGCCACGCAAGGGAAGGGAAGGAAGTTTGAGTATGTTCCGGCAGTGAACGGGACCGGACTTTCCGTCGTGATTCCGGCGCGCGGCGCGGCCTTTGGCGATCTATTCAACGATGGCAAGATCGATGTGGTGATCAATCCCGTCGACGGCCCCCCGGTGCTGCTGCGCAATGTGAACCCCGATCACCATCATTGGGTCGAGATCCAATTGGTAGGCGGACCGAAGAGCCCGCGCGATGCAACCTGCGCGACGGCCTATCTGACGGCCAACGGCATGCGGCAGCGCCAGGATGTGCTGGCGAGCGGGAGCTATATCAGCGCCAACGACCGGCGCCTGCATTTTGGTTTAGGGGACGCAACCGCCGCCGGCTCGGTGGAAATTCACTGGCCCTCGGGAGCGAAGGAGACCATCAAGCTGCCCGCGGTGGATCGCATCTACACCATCAGCGAAGGTAAAGGTATCATAGCGGCGCTGTGCGACGGGAAACCCTGCTCCAACCCTGCTGCTTCGGCCTCTCAGGCAAGTTTGCCGCTCAAGAAATGACACCACGCCACGCCCCAGATCCTGCTGCGGAATGAAACCCGGGCGGCGCGCAATCATTTCTTGTGTGAAGTGATCTGAGGTGAGCGCATTGGCTTGAGCTGTGCGCGAAACGCAGCCGGCAGCGAACCCTGAATTCAGGCGCGTCAAGCGAGAGAGAAATGGCCCATCAGGCGTCTTGAAGAGACGCAATCGACCCCCTCAGTTGAACCGCGAAAGTGCCTTCGCGGCTGGCGGAAATGAGGGTTCAGTTGACGGCGAGTTTCGATGGAACGTTATCGATTACTGAAAATCAGATAACTTCATTACAAAAGTTCCTCAGTTCCCATTCGGTAACTGAGTTCCGGTGACTTTGTCCTAAGTGCGGCGTAAGTGGTGAGTCGTAAGTAATTGAGTCTAAAGAGCAATTATTGTCATCGAATCAGGCAAAAAGTACTTCCAAGAAAAGACTTGACAAGGGGCATTCCCCAGGACTAATTTTTGGGCGCAGCATACTCAATCGATTTAGTGCAACGGGAAGATTATGCTCGTTGGATGAATACCGGAGTCGCCCCAGAAGCTTCGGGGTGAACCCCGTGAGGCGGTTCTTCTGCATCGGGAGAATACCCGGGGCGAAAGGACCGTCGTTGACAACAACAGAACGAATTGCCTGCGTGAGAATGGCGTGATCGGTTTCGTTCCAAGAGGGAGATTGAGCACGCCAATTCACATGCTGCAATTTTGTTCGAACCTTGCAGGAGGAGAAGTATGACGCTTGGAAATTTGTCGAGGGTGCGCAAAATCGCAGCCGACAAAGGCCGGGGCATTTTCTGGATGCTCTCGGTCTTCGCGTTATTTGTTATGTTCACCTCACACGCGTATGCGCAGACGGCAACGCTTGTGGGCACTGTTACCGATCCCACAGGCGCAGTGGTGGCCAATGCGACCATCAAGATCGCCGATCTTGAAACCGGCCTCTCAACCAACGTGGTAACGCAAAGCGATGGGCAATTCGTCGCTGCGGATCTCGCCATCGGCCACTACACAGTGACGGCCACTGCAGCCGGTTTCAAGGTTTTGCAAAAGACCGGGGTTGTGCTCAACGTCGGCGACCGCTTGCGCCTTGACTTCCAGCTTGTGGTTGGCGGCCAGGCACAGACGGTTACGGTCGAGGCCAACACGGTCCATCTGCAGACCGACACCGGTGAGGTGAGCGACGTTATCAGCTCGCAACAGATCTCACAGCTGGAGACCAACGGCAGAAGCATTTACACGCTCGTGAATCTGACTCCCGGAGCGTCGAGCTTGCAGGCTGACTCGCAGGCGCCGACACCGGTGGGCGGCGACGCAAGCGTGAGCTTCAACGGCCAGCGCATGAGCCATAACATCTACCTGCTGGACGGCGGCGAAGATCTTGACCGCGGCGGCGCAGGCACATTCAGCGTCATGCCGTCACTCGAGTCTCTGGCCGAGTTCCAGATTCTGACTTCGAATTACAGCCCCGAATACGGACTTTCTTCCGCGGCCACGATGGTGACCACCATCAAGGCGGGAACGAAATCCTTCCACGGGTCTGCGTGGGAATACGATCGCAACGATGCCCTCGACGCCATCAACCACTTCCAGACCAAAAATGCAGAGCTGCGCAACAACATCTTCGGCGCCAACGTCGGCGGTCCGGTAACTTTCCATCCCAATACGACGGAGCCCAAGACGTTCTTCTTCTACAACCAGGAATGGAGGAGAATCATTCAGGGGCAGACTCTGAAGCAGCAGGTTCCGCTGCCCTCCGCATACGGGGGCAATTTCGCCGGAACAGGTGAGACGCCCGCAGTGCCTTGCGCCAGCGCTCTTTCGCCAGCTCAACAGACGGCGTTCAAAAACGCCGGCATTACCACGTTCAGCACGACCAGCGAGAGCGGGTCCTGCAACTACGATGTGACGTTCCCGAACAACACGATTCCTGCCGCACTGCTCAGCCCCAACGCGCAGGCGTTGCTGACGCAGGGCAAGATCTTCCCGGCGCCCACAAATGGCGTGTTCTTTCAGGGCGGCGCCAATCAGCCGACCTACGTAACGGAAGAAATCGTCCGCATGGATCACAAATTCAACGACAAATTCTCAGTCTTCGGCCACTGGATCTCCGAGCAGATCACGCAGACCTACGGCACGACCATGTGGAGCGGAGACAACGTACCCACCATCGGCAATACGTTCGGCAATCCGTCGTACAGCGGCGTGGTGCACGCCACTTACGCCATCAATCCGAACCTGCTGAATGAGACTGCATTCAACTACAACGGCAACCGCATTCACATTCTGCCGAAGTCGGGTTTCGGCGCTCCGCTGGCCGCCCCGTCGGCGTTCACGTTTAACCGCATCTTCGACGGCCCCGATCCTGACGGCGTGATGCCAACCATCAACCTGTCGAACACAGGGACGCAATACAGCCCGAACTGGACCCCCTGGAACAACAAGGCAGACGACTATCAGGTTCGCGATGACGTCTCGCTGGTGAGGGGCGCACATCAATTCAAGTTCGGCGTGAGCTGGGCGCTCTACAAGAAGATTCAGGACGCCTTTGCTGCTCCGGAAGGCAACTTCGGGTTCAATGGCTTGTATTCGAACTACGACTTTGCAGACTTCCTGCTCGGCTATTCGAATTCGTACTCTGAAGATGCCATCCACGACTCCGGTCACTGGAACAACGTTTCCTATGCCGCCTACGTCGCGGACAACTGGCATGCGACTTCGCGCCTGACCTTGAACCTGGGCGTACGCTGGGACGGTGTGCCGCATACCTATGAAGCGAACCATCGCGCTTCGAACTTCTACCCCTATTTCTATTTTCCTGGGAACGCCGCCACGTTTGATACCGCCGGCAACATCTGCAGCGGGTCATCCGACCCCGGTTGCACCGCAATCAGCCCAGGACTTGGAACCAGCCCGAACAAGATCCTGTCCGGATACCAGTTCTATACGAACGGAATCGGCATCGACGGAGAGAGTGACATTCCCAAGGGCGAAGTCAAGAACCACTGGCTCGCGTTCGGTCCGCGCGTCGGCTTCTCGTACGACGTTAACGGGCATGGCAAGACTGTGGTGCGCGGCGGCTTCGGCATGATGTACGAGCGCATCCAGGGCAACGACATGTACGACGACGCCACCAACGTTCCCTTCGACGCGACCGCTTCTTTCAGCGACGTTTTGCTTGACAATCCACACACCAGCGTCACCACCGGAAATACGCAGACGGTGCCGATTGTGGTGCCCAGCATTACCGGACTGGATTCTGAAAACTACAAGTTGCCGGCAGACTACCAGTACAGCATGGGCGTCGAGCAGTCTCTGTCTGGCAGGACCTTGTTGTCGGTGGCTTATGTCGGCAGCCTCTCGCGGCACCAGAGCGAATTCCGTGAGAACAACCTGCCTCCCGTTGCCGATCTGGCGGGTCTGATTTCGAGTGGCGGCTCCGGATACAACCAGGATGTGCCGTATCTTGGCTTCCGTTCGACCAAGCTGGCTGAGAACGTGGCCAACGGCAAGTACAACTCGATGCAAATCGATTTGCATACGTCCATTCACAACAACCTGCAGGCGCAGTTCGGCTACACCCTGTCGAAGGCCCTCGACCCGTCGACCGGCGGCGGCAACGGCTTCGATCTGGATTCAACCGATAACCCGTACGAAGGTTGGAAATACGATGAGGGCCCGTCGATCTTCGACCGCCGCAACATCGCGTTTGTCAACTACATCTACAACATTCCGATCTTCGAGCACAGTTCGAGCGCGCTTGCGAAGAGCGTTCTGGGTGGCTGGCAGATAGCGGGCATCAGCACATTTGAGAGCGGCGCGCCGATTAACGTAACTCTCGGCGGCACGCAGGGATCGAACGGTGTGCAAAACGGCACCAACTATCCCAATCTCAGCGGGTCGATTTCCTACCCGAAACAGAAATTGGCCAACGGAAACATCCAGTGGTTCTCCCCATCGTCGTTCTCCGCTCCCGCTCTGGGATCGTGGGGCACGCTGGGCCACGATGCACTGCGTGGACCGGGACGCGATGAATGGAACTTGGCCCTCCACAAGACCTTCAACTTTACTGAGCACAGCCAGTTCGAGTTCAAGGCGGAGTCCTTCAACGTGTGGAATCACACGCAGTTGAAGGCCGACGTGAACAACGGTGGCATCGGCAGCTCAGTGAGCGGCAGCAACTTTGGTGCTATCAGCGCAGCCTGGGATCCCAGAGTCTTCCAGCTCTCTGGAAGGATCTCCTTCTAACCTGAACCTGCAGTTTGAAGTTCTTCAAGCCCCGCTCCAACAGGAGCGGGGCTTCTCTTTATGCCGGTTCATCCGATTCGCCAATGAGCTCGACGACGGTCTAACATAATTCCAGATCGTTTGCACGCCTGTTTATCCATGAATAATTACGCGCTTACATCCGCGATCCTGGCTCTTACGATTTGCATCCCGGTTGTGGCGCAGGCGCCCGATCCCTCGTTGGCTCAATCACTCGAGCAACAGGGCCGCATGGTCGAGGCCGAGCAGGCCTGGCAGCAAATCGTCAAAGCCAGGCCGCGCGATGCCGGAGCCTTCGCCAGCCTGGGCGTGGTGCTTTCTAAGGAAGGAAAGTACTCCGATGCCGCAGCGGCGTATCGTAAAGCGCTGGCCCTGAATCCGCATTTCACCTCGATTCAACTGAACCTGGGACTCGCCGAGTTCAAACAGGGACAATTTGCAGAAGCGATCGGTTCGTTCAAGACCGTTCTCAACACCGATCCCGGAAATGTGCAGGTGCATACGCTGCTGGGGATGAGCTACTACGGGGCGAGGAAATTTGATGAAGCTATTCCGCATCTCCAAATCGCGGTCAAGAACGATCCCGGCAACCTGGAGCTGCGCAATGTTCTTGCCCAGGCTTTCCTGAATGCGAAGAAGTACAACGAAGCGCTTGAGGAGTACAAGCAGATTCTGACCATCAATCCCGACTCGGCTCCGGCACACATGCTTGCCGGCGAGGCTTTGGATGCCGTTCATCGTACCGATGAGGCCATTGCGGAGTTCAGACTGGCAGTGAAGGTTTCACCGCATGAGCCGGAAGCGCACTTTGGCCTGGGGTATCTGCTTTGGGGACAGCGCAAGTATTCCGAGGCGGCGCCGGAGTTCCAGGCCGAACTTGACTTGAGCCCCAGCCATGCGCAGGCGCTCGCGTATCTCGGCGACACGAATCTGCAGCTTGGCCGGCCCGACGCCGCTCTACCTTTGCTGGAGAAGGCGGCGAAAATCGATCCGGGAATCGAGCTCGCGCACCTTGACCAGGGAATCATCCGCGCCGCCGGTGGCCGCCCCGACGATGCGCTACGCGAGATGATACTGGCCGAGAAGATTGCGCCCAACGATGTCAATGTTCATTGGCGGCTCGGCAGGCTCTATCGCTCCATGGGAAATCGACAGGCGGCTGCGGCTGAACTCGAAAAGGCAAGAAAATTGACCCAGGCAGCCGACACAAAGCTAGTGGACAAAATGAATCCCGGGGCGCAGAGACCCGAAGTGCCCGGGACCCAGCCTGCGGCAAAATGATGACGCAAGACGCTCACAAAAGATGAAGATTGAAGCCACAGGGACTGAAGCTTCAGGTCTGCAGGCTCTGGCCAAAGGGCTGGTAGGGAGCGCATTTGGCGCGAAGTACCTACGAGAGTGCAGCTAAGTTGGAGGCCGTAGCCGGGTTGGAGGAAGACCCTCCGTTCTCCCTTGCACGGAGTGACAACCAAGCCGGGTTCGAGCTCGTCAGGCTCAAAGGGATAATGAGAACGAATCAAAAACGTGAGGGCTCATTGAGCAGAGTTAAGACAGTTCATCGCAATCAAAACTGCTTCTGATCGAGATGCCTTAAAACGCGCATAGTTTGATTGCGTGAAGCAGTAGCCTGCTGTTCGGCAATTAAGAAGAGAAGAAATGCAGATTTCAGGCTTAACTGATCAGAGCATTGATTTGCAGCGGAGTGCCTGAGTTGGGTTATGAAGATGGCGATGAAGAACGCATAACGGCTCCCACGAGGTTCCTGCAAGGCTTCTTCCGGGTGGCCGGCCAGAAAACTGCATGAAACGGGCTCCGTGATGAACCGGAGAAACGGGGCGCAGCCGATCAGGCCTTGATGACGCGAATTCCCTGGCGCTCAAATGGCGCAGTTGCTTCGGCAGCAGCGCCGGTGTCGGTGATAAACACGTGAATCTCATTGATGGGGCAAATGATGGCCGGGCTCACCTTTCCGATTTTGCTGGAATCGGCAACCACGATTACCTGCTTGCCTTGCTTGAGCATCTTGCGATAGACCAGCGCCTCGTCGGCCTCGAGGGATGTGGCGCCGCGTTCGGCATCGAGTCCAGTCACGCTCAGAAAGACCTTATCCATATAAACGCTGTCGAGAAAGTTGAGCGCTGCGTTGCCTGAAAGTGCAAACGACCACGCCCAGGGCATGGCTCCGCCGGTGAGGAATGTACGGATCGAGGTGCGGTTGCAAAGCTCCATACCGATGTTTAGAGCGTTGGTGATTACCTGGATCTTTTCGCGGTGACGAAGGCTTCGGCCAATGTGGGTCGTGGTAGTGCCGGCGGAAAGGCCGACCGTTTCGCCCTCCTGAATCATCTCTGCTGCGGCCAGACCGATGCGGCGTTTTTCAGCGGCGTGGCGCTGCTCGCGCGCGATGAACGAGCTGTCATATCGGTATGGTTCGTACAGAAGCGGTTCGGCGAGTTCGGCGCCGCCGTGGGTGCGGCGAATCAGGCCGCGATTCTCAAGCCGCGCAAGATCGCGCCGGATGCTTGGGGCCGAAGAACCAGCCACTGCCAGCAGTTCTTCAATGGTGGCTGTTCCAGCCTTCAAAAGATACTTGACGATCTCTTCGGATCGGCGATTGATCGATTCCGCCATGACAGGGCAATTCTACTCCGCAATCGCAGGAGAATGAACAATTTATGCCGGGCGCATCAAGATTTCCACTAAAAAGACTCAGCGAGATGATCATTTGAACAAAATATGCGCGAGATTGCCGAACTTCTCAGATCTTCGAAGGAGCGCCCTTTCTGCCTGGTTGCCCGTTAATAAAGTTGATCAAATCCGCGATATCTGAACAAGCTCAGGGATTCTGCGCCAGCTCGCGGAGCCGTGCGCTCACGTTCCAGAAGGCGCGTCCGTCGTGATATCCGGCCTTCCAGATGCTTCCTTTGTCCTGGGTCAGAGGTTTGCCGTCGGCGGCGGTCAGGTTAATCAGGCCGTGATACCGGGAATCGATGGTGTGGATTTTGATGAAGGCCCACTGCTCGAGGAAGCGCTGGAAGTAGATCGGGTTTTGTTTTCCGTAGCGCTGATGCATCAACAGCAGCGCGTTCAGGCCTTCGCATTCGGTCCACCACTCCTTGTTGGTGTCCTCGGGCTTGCCGAAGGTCGGGCCTTCGCGGAAGAAGCCGCCATTGACGGTGTCCCATCCGTAGGCGAGGGCGTGATCGACCAGCATCTTCGCCATGCGCTCGGTTTTCTCGCTCGCTCGGGTGTGCAGAAGCTCGTCGGTTTCGAGCATGAGGTACGCCGTCTCCACGTCGTGTCCGTAGGAGTCGGGACCGGGGATGGCGCGCCAGTCGCTGGCGAAGTATAGATTCATGACGCCGGGCTCGACGCAGATCTTGTCGCGCACGACGGAGAGGACCTCTTCGAGCCGCGCGCGGAGGGTTGGGTCGGGCCAGACGCGGTAAAGCTCGGTAAGAGCTTCGAGCAGGTGAATGTGCGCGTTCATCGACTTGTAGCCGACGGGGCCGACAGGGCCTTCTTCGACCTGGCCGCTCGGGACGTGGGGTGCGACAGGCGTTCCGTCGCGGGTCAGAGACTCGAAGTAGCCGCCGTTCACTTGGTCGTGGGCGTGCTGGTCGAGCCAGAGGAAGCCCTTCTTTGCGAGTTCGAGAGCGCGCGGGTCGCCGGTGGCCTGGTAAGCCGCCGCGGCGCCGTAGATGCAGAAGTCGATGCCGTAAAGCTGCTTGCCGTCAGTGAATGCGGGTGTGATGTGGCCGTCGTCGTCGAGTCCCCAGAAGAAGCCGCCGTCCTGCTTGTCCCACATCACGTTCTGGAGAAAGTCGAGGCCCTGTTGGACGTAGGGCAGGAACTCCGCCTTCTTGCCGGGTTCGCGAAGCACTACCTGCGAAGCGACCCAGGTCATTCGCCCCTGAAAGACTGAGAACTTGCCGTCGCTGGGCGCCCAGCGCCAATCGCGCGCGAAGTGCGAGTGGAAGCCGCCGTGCTCGCTGTCGATGGAGCGCGGGAACCAGAGGTTGAGGACGTCGTTGTGAAGCGCGCCGTCAACTTCGGCGGCGAGCTGCAGGTAGGTGGCGGCGGTGGGAGTCGCGTTCGTGCTCATGATTGTCTGGGCCAGACCAGGCGCCGCGGTCAAAAGCAGGGGCAACAGTGCCAAGTGGCTGCTCTTCAATGCTGCATCTCCTGTGAATTTGAGTTCGCGGAGAATGCTAACACGTCGGCCGAGTTGCGGCGGCAGGCGAGGGTATGGGAGCGTACCCCCCCATATACCCCCCTTTTCGAGGTTAAGTGGTTTGTTTTCAGCAACCTGTACCTTTTACTTTTTGCCGTAACCCGATGAAAACAAAAGGGTTATGGGGTCAAAGTCCTCATAAATAAGGAGTTATGGGCCACGATTTGCAGTAGGATTGGTGCAAAGCGGTCCGATGAGCTGGTTTGCCATGAGAGGATTGTGCGCCGGGAGGGGGAAATTATCTGCAAAGGCAGGGCGGAGGTTGGTGGGCGCTGGCCGACTTTCGATTACTTATCCTGTCGACGGTTCGACAAGGCGTTTTAATTCCGCGGCTTCGGTCGGATGCCCTAGGACGCTAAGTCGCTCGCAGACTTGGATCAGGACAGTCCGGTCCGCAACGCTTGCGACCAAGCGCCGTACGACCGCATTGATTGGGTCGAGGTACGGAGCGCCTGTCTCTGAGTTAAGCAAATAGCGGAGAAAGAGTGCCACCTCTTGCGGGTATTGCGCGTCGATGCGCAATTCATTGAGTCGCATATAAAGGGATGAGTTGGCGTAATTGTCCCTCGGAACTGGCTTCGGACCTTGCACCAACAGCTGTAAAGCTTCCGGCATTGCGCTTCCGAGACTAAGTAACCAGTGCGTCATCAGCGAAACTTCGAGGCCAGACGGCAATAATGGCTGACCTTGATTCCGCAATGCCCAATAGGTTTTCATCCATTTATCCCATACGAACTGCTTTTTATCGCTTGGCACTTGTCGCAGCGCCATTTCAACCGAGGACGCCCATGACGCTCGATCTTCGTCATCAACCGTCCTGATGAAGTCGGAAAGCCAGCCATCACTAAGTGGATTCTTGGCACCGAATACGGCGATCGACGCGATGTGTTCACAAAATCGTGCGCGATGCTTACCCAGGTTCGAGCGCAAGTATGGAAAGGTAGCCGTATAGCAGCTAAGAAAGCACTTCAAGAACTCATCGCTCCAACGTCCCCAACCCAAATATCCGTGCCAGGCTTGCTCCGCTGCTACCAGACGACCGTCCCACGCAAATACGTCGGGCATTTCAGCAGACGTCCAGTCTTGGTCCATTGCGAATAGAACATGAACTTGCGATGCGAGGAGCGTACGCCCCATGGCGGAGGTCCAGGAATCATCGCGAATCACGTTTTGCCAATGCGAACGCCAATCAGCGGGGATGCCGGTCCAGCCATCGCCGGCACCCTTCCATAGCCGGTTTAGTGCGCGAATTTCGAATTGCATTATGATACCGGCCGGATCATTTATCGCGGTGAATAGCCAGTCGTCAGATTGCGCCTCGGGCCATTTCCGGGGAGTCAAGCCATTCCAAACCAGTCGACCGACCGCTGCCGCGAGTTGCAACTCCTCATGGGGTATTCCTCCACTTTCTCGTGAGACGCCCTGTTCGAGAAGGTGAGCAACTTCGTAGGTCGCGACCTCGGCGATTCCTGGGTGACTTGCCAGGAGGTTTAGAACGACAGACCAGTTTTCCGCGCGGACTTCGGTTTGAGCGAGGCCCGCAATAATACCCCGCCAGAGGTAGGTACCGAAGATCCCTCGCTGCTGAAGGAGGCTCGCAATCTCGATGCCCCATTTGGGCTCGGCTTCGGCGGCCCGCTGGAGGATTGCCACCACGTCATCCTCGCCGATATCCCTAGTGTCGTCTGGTTCAAACGCAAGTACCTGGTCCAATGCTTCAGCCGCGGACAGAGCCAGGAGTGAGGTCGTGCTGAATGGTGGTGTCACCCAGGGAGGTTCGCCCCGAAGATACGCTCCTCCTTTGATCTCGATCAACGCTTCGGGCGGTCTGAGTTCGGGGTGTGCCCGTGCGATGGCGGTGAGCGCGTCAGCGACCCCTGAATGATCTGGGCAGCACGCGTTGAGCCTCGAGAGTAAGCTATAAATTCTGTGCTGCTTGTGAAGCGGCTCAATGTCCTGCGGAGGGCCTTCCATAATGCGGTCCACGACGCGCTGTTGCACCTCTGCGGCGGCCCCCGGGAAGGCTGCCTCCAAGACTTGCGGCACCTCAGCGTAAAAGCCTGGCTGATAGATAAGATCGTTGGAAAGTAACCAGGAGAGCTTGTCGTCCGCTGTCCATTCGCTAGTCAGCGCCACACTGAGTAATGCTATCCGCCTAAGGGTGATGCTCTGTCCCCTGGACCACCACAGGATCAGGGCAGTTCCGCAATCCGGCTCCTTCTGGACAATCCATTTGAAACTATCGAGCGCTGCCTTAACCAAGACAGCAAGTCCGCTGTGTGAAAGTACGATGTTCGGCGTCTCCAGGTCTGGTAGATGAATAGAAATTGGATCCCACCAGTCATGTTCCAATCCATATGACCTGAAGAGATGAGTCGCTTCTTCTAAATGTGCAACAACAATCGAAATGAGCTGATGGACGTGCTTCGAAAAATCGTTACTCACGAAGCGCTGCCATGCCGCCTCCAAGAATGTGTGATCCCCATGTGATTCACATTCGATCATCACTCTTGGCTCTTCCAACATTGTGATTCCATCCGGCCCAAGCTTCTCCGTTGGAATTCCGCTCGTAAGCGTGATCACCGGCCGAACAAGATGGCTGAACAGGAGAATGGCGGAAGCAGAATCCTCCGGAAGCCGGCATTCCGAAAGGATGTATTCAAGAAAATCAGATCCCCTAGAAGGTTGGTTTGCAATTAGGAGCGGCACCCACCGATCCAAACAGCTAGCAGAATCGCCTGTTTTCATGCCCATCCACAATTGCCGCGCTATCTCACTCCATAGCGTAGGGGGTAATGTAGAACCGTTTCTTCTGACAATATCCAGGGCGATAGCGGCATGTGCGACACAAAATCTGTGCGCAAACCAATGGGCTAGCTCTTGGTGACACTTCGTGGCTTTAATTTCATGATTGAAGAGTTGCTTGAAAGTGTCCCGACCTGAGACCCATTCGAGCCACGCCACGCTTGAGGCATGCTCTTTGAAGAACCTGAGGAGGACAACGTCTGTCAGCGCAGTTTCGATCAGGTCAATGTCCTCGCCGGCTGGCTGGGGCGGCTGCGAGACTATCTCCCTGACTCTCTGCAGCTTTTCTAGGGGCGTTGCTATTACCAATTCCGCCCACTTCGTGCAAGCTTCACGAAGTTGCATGTGCCCGTCTGCCGCGGAATAAGGGATTGGATGAATCCCACGGTTCCCCCAAGACGACCTCGACCCCGGTTCGTCGATTGCCAGCGCGAAACGTCGCCTTCCGAATTCTGAGGGAGGAAGTCCGCGCGCGAGATAATGCATGACAGGATCATTGTGGCTGTATCCGACAAACAGGACTGTGAAGCTCAGGAACAGATCCTGTATGAAGCGGCGCGCCCAGCCTTCTGTCAGATACGCCCTGCCAAAATCCTTGTCGGTCAGTACCATCCTGCGAGGGTCTTTCCGAGTGCTTCCGTGGACGTGCACGATGCCATTGAAGTTGTTTCCGACCGGCAATGCCGGAGCATAGAAGAGCTCCGGACAACTTCCGGAGAACACCTCAACCGCCGCAGAAGCAAAATGGTCATCAAAATTGGTAGTCACGAGTCGTACTGATGTATGGCCCGAGAACACCCTTAGAAGGTCGCGGTGCAATGAGTTTGGTTTCGAAGACGGATCGGAGAGCCGCAGCCGTGTGCGTTCGTAAATGTTGAGGTTCTCAGGCAATTTCCCGAGGAATCGATCAACGTCTTCATCCTGCCTTAGCGTGGCAATTCCATTCGCGAGATCGTTGGCTAAAGTCGGGAAATCCGGAAGATCTGAAGGCGAGGCCATCGAGACCCCAGCTCCAGCAAAGATGACAAGCTCACCCTTAGCCTGAGCGTCCGAGAGCGCGTTCGGGAGGTCAACTCCTCCAAATCTCATAAGCGTCGACTTTTAGCTGTGAATCAGTCTGATCATACCTCGGGATCCTCGATTCCTACTGAAAAACGCCCTAGGCTCCGGGAGCTTCCTTGGAACTCGGCCCGACGGCGGAGTGAGAGGTTGGGATGGGGCTACCGCGGAGATTGGTAAAGCAACCGCAGATTCCTCGACGCGCGGATGCAACGGAATGGCGTTGCATCCCCGGCCTCGGAATGACAGTGCGTGGTGGGGAGTTCGTGGGTTCCCATCCTAACGGCAAAGAGCGCCGTCAGGATGGGGCGCCCGCCGGAGTGAGGGGTTGGGATGGGGCTACCGCGGAGATTGGTAAAGCAACCGCAGATTCCTCGACGCGCGGATGCAACGGACTGGCGTTGCATCCTCGGTCTCGGAATGACAGTGCGGGGTGGGGAGTTCGCGGGTTCCCATCCTAACGGCAAAAAGAGCCGTTGGGATGGGGCGCCCGAGTTCGGTGGTTGGGGGAGAAAGACGGGGCGGGATTCGTGGCTTCCCAGGTCTCAAAATCGAGACCCGGGGCACCCAGTTTTGAGGTGAGTTGAGCGGAAGGGCGCGGGTCTGGAGATGATGCGGAAATACTCATCAAGCTCGGCGAAATGTCCCAAAACCATCCCTCAGAGGCTAAAGCCCCGCTGAGTTTAATGACCCAGGCGGCACGACTAAAGTCGTGCCCTTTCAAAACCGCGGCTGCGATTGAGTTTTTCCGCAGCGTGCCTTCCCACCCTAAACGCATGAAACGCGTTTCGGATGGGGCACCCGGCGTTGGGGACCCCGAGTCAGGAGACCGGCGGTACGAGCATCGCTGGGCTACGGCATTTTCTGAGATACTGTGTCCCTTCTTGCCCCGATTCAAGGTCGCTGCTCCCTGTTGGTCGCATCGACTTGGCTGTTACGGCTTCGGGCTACACCTTCTCAGAAAATGCGATAGGCTTCGTGGGTTCCCACCCATATCTTCCGCCGCGGCGAAAGAAATGGATGGGGCACAGAGTTTTGGGGTGGGGCTGGCTTATCTCGCGGCGGCGGCGCTAGCTGACGTGAGCTCGGCTTCTTTGCTTTTGAGGTAGTCATCGACCGCGGCGGCGGCTTTGCGGCCTTCGCTGATGGCCCAGACCACGAGCGACTGGCCGCGGCGCATATCGCCGGCTGCGAAGACTCCTTCAACCGAGCTCATGTAGTTGCTGGTGGCAACGTTGCCGCGTGTATCGAGCGCGAGTCCGAACTGTTCGATCATGCCCTTGCGCACGGGGCCGAGGAAGCCCATGGCGAGCAGGACGAGATCGGCGTCGAGAGTGAACTCGGTGCCGGGGATGGGTTCGAACCTGGGTGGAGGGCCGACGCGGACGCAGTGAAGTTGCCTGACGTTGCCGTGCTCGTCGCCGGTGAACTTGACGGAGTTGACGCTCCAGTCGCGAATGCCTCCCTCTTCGTGCGAGCTCTCGGTGCGGAGTTGCAGAGGCCAGAGAGGCCACGGCGTGTTTGGCGCGCGCTCGGCCGGGGGCTTGGGCATGATTTCAAACTGATGCACGCTCTTGGGGCCCTGGCGATGGCTGGTGCCCAGGCAGTCTGCGCCGGTGTCGCCTCCGCCGATGATGACCACGCGTTTGCCGGTGGCGAGGACGGGGGCTGCGGCTCCCATATTTGCCAGCAGCGCCTCTTCGGTGTCGCCCTCGTTGCGGCGGTTCTGCTGGGGCAGGAACTCCATGGCGAAGTGGATGCCCTTGAGCTCGCGGCCGGGGATAAGCAGGTCGCGGGGATGCTCGGCGCCGCCGCAGAGCAGGATGGCGTCGTAGTCTTCGCGCAGCGACTCGACTGTGACATTGCCGCCGACGTACGCGTTGGTCTGGAAGTTGACGCCTTCGGCTTCTAACTGCGCGATGCGGCGATCGACGACGTGCTTCTCAAGCTTGAAGTTGGGAATGCCGTAGCGGAGAAGGCCGCCGATGCGGTCGTTCTTCTCAAAGACAGTGACGGAGTGGCCGGCGCGGCGGAGCTGCTGCGCGGCGGCGAGGCCGGCGGGGCCGCTGCCGACGACGGCGACCAGCTTGCCGGTGGCCTGCTCGGGCGGTTCGGGATGGATCCAGCCCTCATCCCAGGCGCGCTCGACGATGGAGCGCTCGATGAGCTTGATGGAAACGGGCGGCTGGTTGATGCCGAGGACGCAGGCCGCTTCGCACGGAGCGGGGCAGATGCGGCCGGTGAACTCAGGAAAGTTGTTGGTAGAGTGCAGGCGGCGGATCGCGGCTTCCCAGCGGCTGTTGTAGACCAGGTCGTTCCAGTCGGGAATGATGTTGTTGACCGGGCAGCCGGTGTGGCAGAAGGGAACGCCGCAGTCCATGCAGCGTGCGCCCTGCTCGCGCTGTTTGTCTTCGGGGAAGGGTTCATAGATTTCGAACCAGTCCTTGATGCGCTCGCCGGGATTGCGCCGCGAGGGTTGTTCGCGTTCGAGTTCGAGGAAACCTGTGACCTTACCCATGCTGCACCTCCGCGGCTGCTGCCACGCGTGGCGCCGTAGTGGGGGGATGATGTGCCGGTTCAGTCGAGGCGGCGCGCGCTACTCCCAGAACGCGCTTGTACTCATGCGGGAAAACTTTGATGAAGCGGGGCTGCGCATCGGCCCAGTGTTCAAGGACCCAGGCCGCGCGGGGGCTGCCGGTGAGGTCGCGATGGCGCTCGAGCAGGCCGCGGACTTTTTCGACGTCAGCTGGATCGACGAGGGGTTCGAGATCTACGCTCGCTTTGTTACAGCGGCGCGAGCCGAAGTCGCCCCGATCGTCGTAGACGTAGGCGGTGCCGCCGCTCATGCCTGCAGCGAAGTTGCGGCCGGTGGAACCGAGGACGATGACGAGGCCGTTGGTCATGTACTCGCAACCGTGGTCGCCCACGCCTTCAACCACGGCGGTTGCGCCGGAGTTGCGGACGGCGAAGCGCTCGCCGGCGATGCCGTTGAGGAATGTTTCGCCGCTGGTTGCGCCGTAGAGCACGACGTTGCCGACGAGGATGCTTTCTTCGGGCAGGAAGCTCGAAGTCTTGGGCGGGTAAGCAATGATGCGGCCGCCGGAGAGGCCTTTGCCCAAATAATCGTTGGCATCGCCTTCGAGCTCGAGGGTGACGCCGTTGGGAACGAATGCCCCAAAACTCTGGCCGGCTGAGCCGCGGAACTTGAAGTGGATGGTTCCGTCGGGCAGTCCCGCAGAGCCGTAGCGGCGGGCGATTTCGCCGCCCAGCATGGCGCCGACGGTGCGGTGTACGTTGCGGATGGAGAAGCTGCCGGTGACCGGCGTTTTGGACTCAAACGCTGCCGCGGACCTCTCGATGAGGATGTGGTCGAGGGCCTGGTTGAGGCCGTGATCCTGGGCCTGGGTGCGTCGGCGCGCCACGCGCGAGGGCAGGGTGGGCGAGTATAGGATCTGCGAAAGATCGATGCCCTTGGCCTTCCAATGCGTGTGGGCGATGAACGCGTCGATGCGGTCAACGCGGCCCACCATCTCGTCGACGGTGCTGAAGCCAAGTCTGGACATGTGCTGGCGCATTTGCTCGGCGATGAAGAAGAAGAAATTGATGACATGTTCAGGCGTGCCGGTAAAGCGCGAGCGCAGTACCGGGTCCTGGGTGGCGATGCCGACCGCGCAGGTATTCAAGTGGCACTTGCGCATCATGATGCAGCCCATTGAAATCAGAGGCATTGTGGCAAAGCCAAATTCCTCGGCGCCTAGCAGCGCGGCAATGACGACGTCGCGGCCGGTCTGGAGCTTGCCGTCAGTCTGCACGCGGATGCGGCTGCGCAGGTCATTGAGCAACAGCACCTGCTGGGTTTCGGCGAGGCCGAGCTCCCAGGGCAGGCCGGCGTGCTTGATGGAGCTGAGCGGAGAAGCGCCGGTGCCGCCGGTATCGCCGGAGATGAGAACCACGTCAGCGTGCGCCTTGGCGACGCCGGCAGCGACAGTGCCGACGCCAACCTCAGAGACCAGCTTGACGGCGATGCGAGCCTGAGGGTTGACGTTCTTGAGGTCGTAGATGAGCTGCGCAAGGTCTTCGATGGAGTAGATGTCGTGGTGCGGCGGCGGCGAGATGAGGCCTACGCCGGGGATGGAGTGACGGGTTTTGGCGATGACCTCGTCAACCTTGTGACCGGGGAGCTGGCCGCCTTCGCCGGGTTTTGCGCCCTGAGCCATCTTGATCTGCAGCTCGTCAGCGTTGACCAGGTAGTTAGTGGTGACGCCGAAGCGGCCGCTGGCCACCTGCTTGACAGCGCTGCGGCGCAGGTCGCCGTTGGGGTCGCGCTTGAAGCGCTCCTCGTCCTCCCCGCCTTCGCCGGTGTTCGACATGCCGCCGATGCGGTTCATGGCGATGGCGAGGGTTTCGTGGGCCTCTTTGCTGATTGAGCCAAAGCTCATGGCACCGGTGGTGAAGCGCCTGACAATCTCCCTGGCCGGCTCGACTTCTTCGATGGGAATCGGTTTCTCAGCGTACTTGAGCTGGAGCAGGCCGCGCAGCGTGCTCAGGTTGCGGTTCTGGTCGTCGATGAAGTCGGTGTATTCCTGGAACGTGGCGAAGTTGTTGGTGCGAACCGCGTGCTGCACCTTGCTGATGGTGAAGGGATTGAGCAGGTGGAATTCGCCGCCTTCGCGGTACTGGTACTGGCCACCCACTACGAGATCGGTTTCGGAATCAGTAAGCGGCTGGAAGGCATAGGCGTGCTTCATCTGCGCCTCGCGGGCAAGCACGTCGAGGCCGACGCCTTCAACGCGCGAGGCGGTGCCGGGGAAGTAGGCTTCGACAAGCGAGCGGTTGAGGCCGACGGCTTCAAACACCTGGGCTCCGCGATAGCTCTGCAGCGTGGAGATGCCCATCTTTGAGAAGGTCTTGAGCAGGGCCTTGTTGATGGCCTTGATGTAGTTCTTCTCGGCGTACTCGGCGGTGACGTCCTCGGGCAGCAGGCCGCGGCGCTTGAGGTCGTGAATTGTCTCGATGGCGAGATATGGATTGATGGCGCTGGCGCCGTATCCGATCAGCAGCGCGAAGTGCATCGCCTCGCGGGGTTCGCCGCTCTCAATGATGAGCGCGACCTGGGTGCGGGTCTTGTCGTTCACCAGGCGGTTGTGTACAGCGGCCATGGCCAGCAGGCTGGGGATGGGAGCGTAGGTGGCGTCGACGCCGCGATCTGAGAGGATGAGCAGCGTGTAGCCGGAGTTGACGGCGTGCGCGGCGCGGGTGCTGAGGTCGTCGAGCGCGTGTTTGAGGCCTTTTTCGCCGTCCTCGGCGCGGAAGAGCGCGGGAATCGTAGTGGCGAGCAGATCGCCGGAAGAGACGCGGCGCAGCTTCTCAAGATCGCGGAGGGTGAGGATGGGGTGGGGGAGCTTGAGGGTGTGACAATTCTCGGGCTCCTCGTTGAGGATGTTGCGCTCAGTGCCGATGTAGCTGATGAGCGACATGACCAGCTCTTCGCGAATGGGGTCAATGGGCGGATTGGTGACCTGGGCGAAGAGTTGCTTGAAGTAATTGAAGAGCGGCTGCGGACGATCGGAGAGGCAGGCGAGGGGAACGTCGGTGCCCATGGAGCCAACCGGCTCGGCGCCTGTGGCGCCCATGGGCGCGAGCAGGATGCGGAGGTCTTCTTCAGTGTAGCCGCAGGCGCGCTGGCGGCGGAGAAGCGTCTCGTGATTGGAGGCGATGACGCGCTTGGGCTCAGGCAGCATGTCGAGGGTCACCTGTTCTGACTTGAGCCATTCCGCATAAGGCTGGCGCGCGGCCAGTTCCTTCTTAATTTCTGCGTCGGAGACGATGCGCTGCTGGACGGTATCGACCAGGAACATGCGGCCGGGCTGCAGCCGGCCCTTCTTGCGCACATCCTCGGGGGGAACATCGATGACGCCAGCCTCTGAGGCGAGGACGACGAGATCGTCCTTGGTGACGATGTAGCGGCCGGGGCGCAGGCCGTTGCGGTCGAGGGTTGCGCCGATGACGCGGCCGTCAGTGAACGCGATGGCGGCCGGGCCGTCCCAGGGCTCCATCAGCGAGGCGTGGTACTCGTAGAAGGCGCGCTTGTCCTCGTCCATATCGGGATTGCCGGCCCAGGCCTCGGGAATGAGCATGGCCATGACGTGAGGCAGGGAACGGCCGGACTGGTAGAGGAACTCGACGGCGTTGTCGAGCGAAGCTGAATCGCTGCCTCCGGGCATGATGACTGGGAAGAGGTCCTTGATTTTGTCGCCGAAGTGAGGGCTTTCCAGCACTGACTGGCGTGCGTTCATCCAGCTAACGTTGCCACGAATGGTGTTGATTTCGCCGTTATGGCAGACGTAGCGGTAGGGGTGGGCGAGCTTCCAACTGGGGAAGGTGTTGGTGGAGAAGCGTTGGTGGATGAGGGCCAGCGCGCTGGTGACGAGGGGATTCGACAGTTCGAAATAGAACTTCTCGATTTGCGGGGCCAGCATGAGGCCCTTGTAGATGATGGTGCGACAGGAGAACGAGGGGACGTAGAAGATCTCTTTGTCGACGATGTCGGAGGCGGCGATTTCGTTCTCGGTCTTGCGGCGGATGCGATAGAGCAGGCGCTCAAAGGCGTCTTCGCCGAGGTCCTGCGGACGGCGGACGAAAAGCTGTTCGATGTACGGTTGGGAGTTGCGGGCCTCGCGGCCGATGGCGTCGCCATTGACGGGGGTGTCGCGCCAGCCAAGGACGGCACAGCCCTCTTCCCGGGCAATCCGCTCAAAGACGCCCTCACAGCGCAGGCGGCCATGCTTCTCGACGGGCAGGAAGCACATGGCCACGCCGTAGGCGCCGGCCTCGGGCAGGTTCATGCCGAGCTGAGAGCATTCGCGGACAAAGAAGGCATGGGGAATCTGGATGAGAATGCCGGCGCCGTCGCCGGTCTCCGGGTCGCAGCCTGCCGCTCCGCGATGAGTGAGGTTGATAAGAACCTCAAGCCCTTTGCGGATGATTTCGTGGCTCTTTTCGCCGCGAATGTTGGCCACAAGTCCCATGCCGCAGGCATCGTGCTCATTCTGAGGGTGATACATGCCCTGCGGATCCGGAATGCGAAGACCGTTTCTCTTTGATTCCATGGCAGCCTTTTCCAAATAAAGTGGTGCGGTTGACCGCTGTCGAGAAGGAGACACGTTCAGCGAGCGATCTCTGCGCTCGAAATCGCGTTCTGCTTTAGTTCGGAAAGGTTGTTTCGAAGCAGCCCGGCCGCACCCGGAACTGCACTTTCTTTAATATAACGAAAAAATCTGGATGCCGCAGAAGTTCGTTTTGAGCAGGGCGAAGAAGAGGGCCGCGGCGGCGGAGTCGCGGGGGTCTGTATCATAGTCTGATGGCCGGCAAAGCGAGCGCAAACAACACGATCCTGGTGACGGGCGGAGCGGGTTTTATCGGCTCGAATTTTGTACTGACCTGGATGAAATCCGCGGGGACGCCGCTGGTGAATCTGGACCTGCTGACCTACGCCGGGAACCCAGCCAACCTGGCCGGGCTGGAGCACGATTCGCGATATGCCCTGGTGCGCGGCGACATTTGCGATGCGGGCCTGGTGAGGACTCTATTCGAGATACATCGGCCCAGGGCGGTGGTGCATTTTGCGGCGGAGAGCCATGTGGACCGGTCGATTGCCTCACCGGAGGCGTTTATCCGGACCAATGTGCATGGAACATTTGTGCTGCTGGAACAGGCGCGGGCGCATTGGGAGAGACTGACGCCGGAAGATCGCGACGAATTCCGGTTCCTGCACGTTTCGACCGACGAGGTGTACGGAACGCTGGGGCCGGACGATCCGGCGTTCAGCGAGACGACGCCGTACGCGCCGAACAGCCCATACGCGGCATCGAAGGCGGGATCGGACCACCTGGTGCGGGCGTACTTTCATACCTTCGGGTTGCCGGTGCTGACCACCAATTGCTCAAACAATTACGGGCCATTTCAGTTCCCCGAAAAGCTGATTCCGCTGATGATTCTTAACGCGCTGGAAGGCAAGCCCCTGCCGGTTTACGGCGACGGGAAGAACGTGCGCGACTGGCTGTTTGTGGAGGATCACTGCGCGGCCGTTCGCACGGTTTTGCGCAACGGGCGCCCCGGGGAAACCTATAACATAGGCGGCAACAGCGAAAAAGCAAACATCGACGTGGTGACGGCGATCTGCAATCTGGTGGACGAGCTGAGGCCGGGGCTCAAGAGCGGGGCGCCGCGGACGAGCCTGATCACCTATGTGACCGACCGGCCCGGGCACGACCGGCGCTATGCCATCGACGCCAGCAAGATTGGCCGCGAACTGGGCTGGAAGCCGGAACAGGATTTTGGGGGCGGGCTGCGCCGGACGGTGGAATGGTATCTGGAAAACGGCGCGTGGGTCGACAGCGTGCGAACTGGAGCGTATCGGGAGTGGATGGAAAAGAACTACGGGGAGCGAATGGAAATACAGGGACCAGGGACCAGGGACCAGGGACCGGGATCGGCAGTTCAGAGGGTTCGTCTATGAAAGGCATTATTCTGGCGGGCGGTTCGGGGACGCGGCTTTACCCGGTTACGCATGTTATCTCAAAGCAGCTTCTGCCCGTTTATAACAAGCCGATGATCTACTACCCGTTGAGCACGCTGATGCTGGCGGGGTTGCGCGAGATCCTCATCATTTCAACGCCGCAGGATACAGGCCGATTTGCCGACTTGCTGGGCGACGGACGCCGCTGGGGATTGGAATTCAGCTACGCGGTGCAGCCCAGCCCTGACGGCTTGGCGCAGGCATTCCTGATTGGGAGGGGGTTCATTGCAGGCCAGCCTAGCGCTCTGGTTCTGGGCGACAACATTTTTTACGGACAGGGACTCCCGCGGCAGCTGCAGGCTGCGGCCAAGCTCGAAGATGGGGCGACGGTGTTCGCCTACCCGGTGGAAGATCCCGAGCGCTACGGGGTGGTGGAGTTCGATCGAGCGGGCCGCGCCGCGAGCCTGGAGGAGAAACCGAAGCAGCCAAAATCGCGCTATGCAGTGACCGGCCTCTATTTTTACGACAAAGATGTGGTGAGCATTGCCGAGACGCTCGAGCCTTCGGCGCGAGGCGAACTTGAAATAACCGACCTGAACCGGCGATATCTCGAGGCCGGCAAACTGAATGTCGAGATCATGAGCCGCGGTATGGCCTGGCTCGATACCGGCACGCACGAGTCCCTGCTTGAAGCAGCGACGTTTGTGCATACTATCGAGCGGCGGCAGGGACTGAATATCGCCTGCCCCGAGGAGATCGCTTACCGTCAGGGCTTCATTGATGCAGAGCAGCTTGAGCACCTGGCGGCGCCCATCAGCAAGAGCGGGTATGGGAGATACCTGCTGGCTCTTTTAAGGGAACCGTATTTTGCAGCGAAGAGCGACGGAAGATGAAGCTTGAGGAGACAGCTTTGCCGGGGGTCCTGATCATTACGCCCAGGATCTTTCGCGATTCGCGCGGCTATTTCTTTGAAACTTATAACAAGCGCGCCATGAGCGAGGCTGGGCTTCCGACGACCTGGGTTCAGGACAACTTCTCGTTCTCGAAGAAGAATGTACTGCGCGGGATTCACTACCAGGTGACGCAGCCGCAGGGGAAGCTGGTGCGAGTGACGAAGGGGGTCGTGCTGGACGTGGCCGTAGACCTGCGGCGCAGCTCGCCGGCGTTTGGCAAACATGAGGCAGTGGAGCTTAGCGAGGAAAACGCCCGGATGCTGTGGATTCCCGCCGGGTTTGGTCACGCCTTTCTGGTTTTGAGCGAAGTTGCCGGCTTTGCGTACAAGGTGACGGACTACTATTCGCCGGCCGGAGAACGGACAATTGTGTGGAACGATCCGGACCTGGCGATCCCGTGGCCGGTGTCGCCGGAAGAGGTGATTGTGTCGGAGAAGGACACGGCGGGAGCCTTGTTCAAAGACGCGGAAGTGTTTGCGTAAGCCGATTCAAAAGAGGCGCGTTGGCGTCAGGCGAGGCGCCTTTGCAGGCCGTGTTTTGCCACCCTTGCCGGTGGTATACTCACAAGTCGGGTGTGACGAAGCAAATCCGGAGTTGGCTTGCCCAATGGGCCTTCTACCGGGTCGCCGGCACCCTGATGGCCGCATTTGCTCAGGGTCTCGGCTTAGGAGCAGAGCGACTTTGGAATCGCTTTAGCACCGCCATTTTCAATTCTGTTGAGGTTCTTATGTCCGGCCACTCGAAATGGGCCACAATCAAGCACAAGAAGGGCGCGCTCGATGCCAAGCGCGGCAAGATTTTCACCCGCCTCCTCAAGGAAATTGCTGTCGCCGCAAAGGGCGGTGGCAATCCTGACACTAACGCCCGGCTCCGCACCGCCGTAGCCGCCGCCAAGGCCGAGAACATGCCGCAGGACAACATCAAGCGGGCCATCCAGCGCGGCACCGGCGAGCTGGAAGGCGTGAGCTACGAGGAAATTTCGTTCGAGGGCTACGGTCCGGGCGGGGTCGCGATCATCGTGGAAGTACTCACGGACAATCGCAACCGCGCTGTGAGCGAAATCCGTCATGGCTTCGCGAAGAATGGCGGGAACCTGGGCGAGGCTGGCAGCGTCAAATTCATGTTCCATAAGAAGGGGCTCATCGCGGTCGAGAAATCGGCTGCCACAGAAGAGCAGCTGATGGACATCGTCCTGGAGCACGGCGGCGAAGACTTGAACGACGAGGGCGATACCTGGGAGATCATTACCGAACCCGGCTCGCATGAGGCGGTGGCAAAGGCCATCAAGGCAGCGGGGATCAAGACGGTTGCCAGCGAGATCACCATGCTGGCCTCGACTTACACCAAGCTTGAAGGCAACCAGGCGGCCCAGATGATCCGGCTGCTGGAGGCGCTCGAAGACCTGGACGATGTGCAGAATGTCTACTCGAACTTCGATATGGACGCCGAACAGATGGAGCATGCAGCCGGCTGACAGGGACACGGCTTTCACGGGAAAGAGGCCGCCCGGTTGTGGCGGTCTTTTTTTGGAAACTACAGGGAATAGGAAGCAGGGAATAGGGAAGCGGACTCAATGCTGGCAGAGGACCGGAGGGTGGGAAAGAGATTGGAACGAATTTTCAGGATTTTTTCTTTGTTGCTTATGGCGGGAACAGTCACGGTTGCGGCGCAGCAGTCCACTGAATCGCAGCAGTCGAACCAGTCGCAGTCGTCGATGATGATGATGGCCGGGCCGAACGCCCATGCCGACAACCCTGTGGAACAGGTCCGCCTGCGACAAAGCTGGCAGTTTGAGCCCTTTGTGAACTATGGCAATGGGTTCGGAAACCGCGACCAGTACAGGTTCTTATCGGCGGGAGTTGAGGTGGGCAAGATTCTCACCCCGGTGATCGGGAAGGGTTGGTGGAGCGGCCAATTCGAGTTTGCCGGAGACGTAATGCCGCTTTGGCAGGCTTATACCCCTGCAGCGCATGACCAGTCGTACACCTGCATTGTCGATGGAGAGGCTTCGCCGTGCGATTTGCCGTTTGGCGGCGGCACGTTTCGCGGCGCCAGTATTACGCCGGTGATCCTGCGCTGGAACTTCAATACGCGCTCGCGCAAGGTGCAGCCCTGGTTTCAGGCAGCGGGCGGGCTGATCTACACGACGCATAAGTTTCCGCCGAACATCCTCAGCAACCCAAGCCTGGGAATTAACGGCGGCACGAGCGTCTTCAATTTCTCGCCCCAGGGCGGCGGAGGCGTACACTTCTTCTTCCGCGACAAACGGTCGATCGATTTGGGAATCAATGGAGTTCATATCTCGTCGGCATCGCTGGGCGACCGCAATCCCGGCGTCAATGGAAGCGTCCAGATTCAGGTGGGGTATTCGTTCTGGAAGTAGACGGGTGCCTGAGAAACATCGTCCGGAGCGCCGAATTCGGGCCGAAGCATTTTCAGAGCTGTTATTTCCCAGAGCCGGCGGTCGAGTCGACGCGACCACCCCGGGGCCCCAGCGGGTGATTTTGCTCGCTGGGATGGGAGCACCGGGGAGCTGCGACCCTGCGAGGAGCTGAAAAGAGAGCAGTTACTCGGGAAATGCCGTAGATCGAGGAATGATGAACGGTCCCATTGTCGAGTGCGTGCCCAACTTCTCAGAGGGCACTGACGCCGCGCGCGTGGAAGCGATTCTGTGCGCCATGCGCGGTGAGGACGTGTATCTGCTCGACTTGTCGATGGATGCCGACCACAACCGTTCGGTTGTGACCATTGCCGGGGCGCCGGCTGCGGTGGTTGAAGCCGCGATTCGTGGGGTGGGCAAGGCCGTGGAACTGATCGACCTGACCCAGCAGCAGGGAGCGCACCCGCGCATCGGAGCGGCCGACGTGATTCCGTTTGCGCCAATCTCGGGAATGCGGCTGGAGCAGTGCGCGCTGCTGGCCCGGCAGGCGGGATTGGAAATATGGCGGCGGTTCGGTGTCCCGGTGTTCTTCTACGAGGCGGCAGCGGCGCGGCCGGACCGGGCCAATCTTGAAGACGTGCGCAAGGGGCAGTTTGAGGGGTTGCGGGAGGCCGTGAATAAGGACCCCTCGCGCAGGCCTGACCTGGGTGGCCCCGATCTTCACCCGACTGCGGGCGCATGTGCGGTGGGCGCACGTAAATTTCTGGTTACTTATAACGTGAGCTTTGACTCGACCGATGTGGCGCTGGTGCGGGCGCTGGCGAGGGAGATTCGAGGATCTGCTGCCAGGGGAAAAGCGGTGAGAGCGTTAGGCGTTCTTGCCCATGGGCGGGCGCAGCTTTCGGTGAATATCCCGGACTTTGAGGCTACACCGATCTCGCAGGTTCACCGCATGGTTACGGCTTTGGCGGCAAAGCATAAAGCGCGGATTTTGGAGGGCGAGATCGTAGGCTTGTTGCCCGAGGCAGCTTATGAGCGCGAAAGCGAGTGGATACGTCAATTAAGCAGGTTCGATCCGGAGACCAAGATTCTGGAACGACGTCTGGCAAATCCACTTCGCTGGCCCGGCGAGCTGTGAGCTGAAGAGGCGCCGGAGCGAAGACGGGTAAAATAACTTCAGGGCGATGGCCCCGGGGTTTTCATGAGGGCCGGCGCGGTCTTGAAGGCAGCCGCCGGGCGAGACAAACTGAAGGCTGGCTTTCGGGAGGATGGAATTGTTGAAAGCAGGGATGAAGCTATCAATGGTAGTAGTGCTGGCGGCAGGCGCCGCATCGGCGCCCGCGGCGCAGCTCTCCACCGACGCTCGCGGGGCTATTCCTCACGATGTGCAGCAACTGGTGGTGATCGATTACCGGGCCATGCAGAACTCGACGGCAGCCATGGATCTGCGCAATCGCGTAATGCCGCCCGAGCTCAAGCAGTTTGACGAGGCGCTGCAGAAGTCGGGGCTGAACGACAATCACGACGTGGATGAACTCGCGTTTGCGCTCTTCCGCTCGAAGTCGGACAGCGAAATGCTCGACACGGTTGGAATCGCGCAGGGGCAGTTCGACGTTCAGGGCATCGTGGCCGGATTCAAAAAGAGTAAGCTGAAGGCCTCCCTGGTGCGCACCAACAGCATCTATCCCATGACCAAGGCGGGGATGGTGCTTTGCTTCGTTGATCCCTCGACGATGGTCTTTGGTGAGAAGGAAGCCGTGCAGAAGGCATTGGATGCGCGCGACGGCGTTACGCCGAGCATGCTGAGCAACAGCAGCATGATGAGCGCGATGCAGAGCGTGGACTCGAATCCGCTGTGGAGCATCCTGGACCAGAAGGGCACCCAGACGATGATGTCGCAACTGCTGGGATCGGCAGGAACGGAAGCATCGGCGGGATCGGGAGCGGATTTCGAGACCGTGCGCAAGAAGCTCGAGGGATCGTGGTACTCGATGGATTTTCAGCACGGAGTGAAGTTCGACCTGACCATATCCACCGGAGATGCTTTCACTGCATCGACGTTATCTTCACTGATGACCGCCGCGGTGATGGTGCGCAAGATGAGCAGCACCGACATTGAAAAGCAGGCGCTGAGCGCGACCTCGATTTCAGCGAGCGCCGGTCAACTGACGATCGACTATACGAGCACCGACAACCAGTTCAGCAGCCTGCTGCAGTCGCCGCTGTTTGGAAACATGGTGAGGTGACGCTCTAAAATAAGTCGGCGCGCGGGCCCTTACTCCGGTCGAGTAAGGGCACCGTCTTTTGCGTCACTCCTTGTAATTGAGAGAGGGTACCCACTGAACCTGCCCATCGGGAAGGAGGATGATCAGGTATTGGCCCCGATCGCCTTCAGCAAGTTTTGTGCCTTTCAGTTGGACCTGTTTGCCGCCTGAGTCGGTGTATTGCACTTTGAGCAATCCAACGCCCCGTACCTGGAGTTTGTAGAGGTAGATCTGGCCGGCAGTGAGAGTGTCGATGCCGAAGCTTGCGCTCGGGTAGTCGATTTCGACCTGGTGGATGATTGCTCCGGTGCGATTTTCAACGACGCAATCGACGTGGTGAGAGCGGCAACCCGAAATTGCCAGGCTCAAAGCAAGAACAAAAGCTGCAACAAATACGCGGGACATTCTCTTTCTCATTTTGAATTCCCCTGAGAGTTAATTCTCTTAACTCTTTCCCCCGGCCGAATCTGCGCCGGTATTATCTGGCTCGCGATCTGCCTCGGACTTCAACTGCGATTCGACACGCTGCAGGCGCCTGAACAGCTCTGGCAATCGCTCGAAGAGCGCGACGGCACGAAGCCAGGTGCGATTGTCGAAGCCGGGGGAGCCGGAGATCATTTTACCCGGCGGCACATCGTGCGACACGGCGGATTGCGCGGTAAGAACGGCTCCGTCACCTACTGTGCAATGGCCGGCGATGCCTACCTGCCCGGCCAGAATCACGTTGTTGCCGATGACCGATGAGCCCGCGAGGCCGGTCTGCGCGCAAAGCAGCGTGTCATTGCCGATGCGCGAACCGTGGCCCACCTGAACCAGGTTGTCGATCTTGGTTCCGTCGCCGATTTCGGTGGCCCCGACCGTAGCGCGGTCGATGGTGGCGTTGGCCTGCACGTCGACGCGGCTGCCAATGCGGACCGGGCCGGACTGGGGAATCTTCTCCCAGTGTCCCTCGTTGTTCTTTGCAAAGCCGAAGCCGTCGCCGCCGACGATTGCGCCATTTTCAAGCGTGACCTGGTCGCCGAGGACGCAGTTCTCGCGCACCACCGAGTGGGCGTGGGCAAAGAAATGGCTGCCGGCCTGGACACCGGGATAAAGCACAACGTGGGGCAGGATGGTGGCGTGGGGCCCCAGTTTGACGCCGGGTCCGATGACGGCGTAGGCGCCGATGTGCGCGCTGGGGCCTATTTCGGCAGTGGGGTGAATAACTGCCGTGGGGTGAATTCCCGGCGGATACGTGGGCGGCGCGTAAAAGATACCAAGCGCGCGAGAGAAGGCATAGTACGGGTTATTGATGCGGAGCGTTGCTGCGGCGATCTGCTGAAAGCCGGGCTCGACAATGACGGCGGCGGCGCCTGTCGAGCGGGCGAGGGCCGTGTATTTGGGATTAGCGACGAAGGTGACGTCGCAGGGTCCGGCATCTTCAAGCCCTTTGACGCCCGTGACTTCCAGTTCTCCGTCCCCGTGGAGTTCAGCACCCAACCGGCTTGCAAGCTCACATAGTTTCATCAAGGAAATTGTAATGGAAACGGATTGAGCCTGTCGGGTTGCATCCCCATCGTTGCCGAGTGCGACAGTTCGCCGTCTGGAGACTCCGGGTGCCGCAACCCCTCTCTCAATCCCCGTTGACGCGGCCTTTCGCTGGGGGTAGACTGCGGGGAACTTGCGGCCCTGTCCAGTTATCCCATTCTTTGCCGTAGCACATCCCATTCGGAGGCTGTTCCATGTCCCCCAGCATGCAGCGCGCTCTGCTATCGCTTGCAGTTGTCCTGCCCGCCACTCTCCACGCTGGTGACTATACCTATCAGCAGACCACTCAGATCACTGGCGGTTCGCTGCTCCACATGATGAAGACTGTCGGCGTGTTCAGCTCGCAGGCTCGCCACATCGGCGACCCTGTCGTGTCTACTATCTACCTCAAAGACAATCGCCTCGCCAACGTCTCGCCGGACAATATCCAGATCATCGATCTCGACAAGGAAACCATTACCCAGATCGATGTCCAGAAGAAGACCTACACCTTGATGACCTTTGCGCAGATGAAACAGGCTATCGAAAACGCTCGGGCACAGATGCAGCAACAGGCGGCCAATCAACAGCCGCAACCCGCCACCGCGAATCTCGATGCGCAAAATGTAAAGCTGAGTTTCGATGCCAAGGTTCGCGACACCGGGGTACAAAAAGAGATCAGCGGGCTTGAGAGCAGTGAATTCATCCTCACGCTGATGGTGAACGCCACCGACACCCAGACTCAGCAGTCCGGCAGTATGGCCCTGACCAACGATATGTGGATGGTGTCATCGATTCCCGGCTATGACCAGGTTCGCGACTTCTACATGCGATTCGGCGCCAAAATGTCCGACGCGACTGTCGGTCTCGGCTTCGACTTCAGCAGAATGTTCGCTCAGAATCCCTCTGCGGGCCAGGCCGTTAACCAAATGGCTGAGGAGATGCGGAAGCTCAAGGGTGTCCCCATCATGCAGGTCATGCGGGTGGGAACGACCACCAACGGTCAACCCTTGCCAGCCGCGTCAGAGGCTCCCTTGCCGGCTGACTCCAGCCCTGCTGCTCCCAGCGCTGGCCAGGTGGCCAAAGCCGGCATGGGCTCCATGATCTCGAGCCGCCTCGGCGGCTTCGGACTCGGCAAGAAGAAAAGCAATTCGCAGGACCAGACCGGCGACCAGAACGCCAACTCAGCGCAGGCGCAACCCACCAGCGCCATCCTCATGGAAACCCAGATCACGACATCGAGCTTCTCATCGGCGCCCGTCGACCCCTCGCACTTCGATATCCCCGCAGGGTACACGCAAGTCGCAGCACCAGCTGCCGCTGCGCCCGGTGCTCCCACCGCAAAATAGTGCTGCGTGAAGCGCGGGACAGTAGGCAGAGGATTATTGGTTTGCCTGCGGGCCTGGATTCACGAAGGGCGAGTTGGCGGGCTCAATGGGTTCCGATGTTGGCGCCTGGAGCGTTTGCGCTCCCGATTGCGCGGCGTGGAGCACGGTATTGGGCACGATGCCAAGCATGAGTGTGGCTGCCGCCGTGAAAGCAAGAGCAGCGAGTGCAGTAACGCCGACGCGGGAACGCGGCGCGTCAGCCGCATCGGGATCGGGGCGTTGCGCCGCAGCCAGGGCGAGACGCAGATAATACGCAGCCGCGATGCCGGAGTTGAGAAGGCCGATGATGGCCAGCGCAATGGCTCCGCCGCTCACAGCTGCAGTGAAGGAGTAGAACTTGCCGAAGAATCCGCCGGTGAAGGGAATGCCGATGAGTGAGACGAGGAAGAAGATGAGCAAGCTGCCGAGGAACGGCGAGCGGTAGAGCAGGCCGCGATAGTCGTCGATGAGCGGGAGGTGTTCGTCGTAGCCGCTCACCAGGGTGATGATGGCGAAGATACCGACGTTCATGGCGGCGTAGGCAGCGGTGTAGAAAGCTGCGGCAGGAATGCCGATCTCAGGCGCGCCGGCAAAGGCAGCCAGCAGGTAGCCGGCGTGGGCGATGGACGAGTAGGCCATCATGCGTTTGACGTTCTGCTGGCGCAGGGCAGCCAAATTGCCGACGGTCATGGAGAGCACAGCGACGGCCCAGAGCAGCGGCGACCAGAGAGCGTGGAGCGAAGAGAAGACCTCGTAGACCACGCGGATGAGGAGCGCAAAGGCTGCTGCCTTGGGCGCGGTGGAGAGCAGCGCGACGACGGGCGTGGGCGCGCCTTCGTAAACATCGGGCGTCCAGATGTGGAAGGGCGCGGCAGAAACCTTGAAGAGAATGCCGACCAGCATGAGCGCCAGAGACGCGATGACGAGGATCTGATTCTCAGCCCCGGGCGCGAGGTGCGCGATCTTGTAGATTTCGGTGCTTCCCGTGGCGCCGAAGATCAGCGCAATTCCGTAAAGAAGGAAAGCGGTGGCGAAGGAGCCGAGCAGGAAGTACTTGATGGCGGCTTCAGGGCCGCGGCCAACGTGCTTGCGGTATCCGGCAAGAACGTAGGTGGAGATGGATGAAATCTCGAGGGCGATGAAGACCAGCAGCAGCTCGACGGCACCGGTGAGCAGGCACATGCCCACCGCGCCGAAGACGACGAGCGCATAGAACTCGCCCTGGTGGTGCGTGTTCGCAGGCAGGGAATCGAGCGAGAGCAGCAGTGCGACCAGCACGATGCCGCAGATGAGCACGTGGAAGAAGACGGTGAAATTGCTGGTTTCGACGGTGCCAAAGAAGCCGGTGCCCTCAGGCAGCGAAAGCTGCCAGACGCTCGCCCAGATTGCGATGGTAGTCCCGATGGCGGCGAGAAAGCCGAGATAACGGCGCGACCACATGGGCGGTAGCGACGCGTCAATCAGCATGACGGCTACGCCGGTGAGCGTGAGGATGACCTCAGGGAGGATGCGGTAGATGTCGGGGACGGGATTCACCGCTGGACCTCCTGACTGGCAGCAGCAGCGGCGTTCGCAGGTGAGTGAGGAATGTCTATGAATGTTGGCGGCGAGTGCAGGAGTCTAATGGTTGCGGGCGTAAGCTGCGCCCCCAGCGGACGCAAGCCTTGAATTGTGTTGAACCAAAGGCTCGGCGCAACGCCCATCACGACCATGAGAATGACGAGTGGCGTGAGCGCGGCAAGCTCGCCAAAGCTCAGATCGCTCGCCGGCTTCGATGTTGCGAGCGCGCTTTCAGGTCCGTAGAAGAGGCGCTGTACGAGCCAGAGCATGTACGCCGCGCTGAGGATTACGCCGGTGGCCGCAATGACGGCTGCGCTGCGGCTGACGCCTGTGAAGGTGCTGGAGAGGATGACGAACTCACCGATGAAGCCGCTCAACAGCGGCAGGCCGATCATGGCGAGCGTGGCGAGCACGAAATAAGTGGCCGTGCGCGGCAGTTTGGCGGCCAGGCCCCCGTAGCCGGCGATCTGGCTTGTGCCGTAGCGGCTTTCAAGCGCGCCGAGAAGGACGAAGAGCGCTGCTTCAACGATGCTGAGGTTCAGGATCTGGAAGACCGCGCCGCTCCAGCCGTTGAGCGTAAGGCCGTAGATGGCGAGAATCACGAGGCTGAAATGGCTGACCGCGCCGAAGGCCAGCAGGCGGAAGAAGTCGCGCTGGACAAGCGCCAGGCAGGCGCCGTAAATGATGCCGATGACGGCGAGGACGATGAGCAGCGGCGCGAGTTGCCGGGCCTGCGCCGGAAAGAGGCCGGCGTGAAAACGCAGCATGGAGTAAAGGCCGAGCTTGCCGGCGACCACCATGGCCATGGCGACCGGCGCCTCATTGAATGTGTCGGCCAGCCAGCCGTGCAGCGGGAAGATGGGAACTTTGACGGCGAAGGCGAAGACGAAAGCGAGAGCGACCCAGAAGAGCGCGTTGGCGGGTAGGACACCGCTGGCGGCGTAAAGCTGGAGATAAGAGAACTCAAAGCTGCCGGTTTTGGCGTAGAGCCAGAGAATGGCGACGAGCAGAGGAGCCGATGGGATGAAGGTGAAGAGGAAGAACTTGAGCGCGGCTTTGGGGCCATCTTTGCGGCCATACATGGCGATGAGAATGGCCATGGGGACCAGCGAGAGCTCCCAGAAGCCGTAATAGAGCAGGAGGTCGAGCGAGACGAAGACGCCGAACATGGCGGTCTGCTGGACGAGGAAGAGCGAGTAAAAGATCTTGCGGCGGGCTTGAATCGTGCTCCAACTGGCGAGAACGCCGATGGGAGCGAGCAGGCCGACGAGGACCACGAGCCAGAGGCTGAGGCCGTCGATGCCGACGTGGTAATTGATGGCCGGACTCTCGATCCAGGGGATATTGCGCTCAAACTGGAAGCCGCTCTGGCCCGCGATAAAGTGCGCTGGCAGATGAAGCGTGAGGCCGAAGGTGACAAGCGCCGTGAGCAGGGCGATCCAGTTGGGGAGCTTGGCACGGTCGGGCAAGAGAGCAATGAGGATTGCCCCGGCCAGCGGAACCAGCAGGATGAGGGTGAGAATGATGGGATCGTATACGCTCGTCGTCATCTCAGTGCCCCGCCTGCGTGAGTTGGGTTACGGCAATGTGGCTGACCTTGTGGATGGGTTCAACATGGAAGAACGAAAGGCTCCATGAATGCGGCGAGCTGACGAGGAGAACGAAGAGCAGCAGCACCGCCGCGCCTGCGGTGAGCCAGGCCGCGTAAGAACGAATATTGCCCGATTGCCAGCGCTGCAGGATCGCGCCGCCGAAGGTGGCGATGCCGCCGAGCAGCCAGGCCGCGCCGCCGAGTATCGCGCCATCGACAACCCAGCTCAGGACGTAGCGCGAGATGACGAGCAGCGGACGAACGAAGACATAGTTATAGATCTCGTCGACGTAGTACTTGTTGGCGAGCAGCTTGTAAAGGCCGGGCAAGATCGCGGCAATCTGCGCCGGTCGCTCGGTCTTGCGGCGATAGTACTTGTCGGCGATCAGCCAGCCTTCGACGGCGACGGCAACGGCGAGGATGCTGAGATAAAGCTCGAGGTGCGGCGTAGCGGATTCGGCCGAGCGGACGCCGAGTACCGGCGAGAGAAACGCGCTGAAGCGCTCGATGCCGATCCAGCCGCCGCAGACCGAGAGCGCGGCAAGAATGACGAGGGGCGAGAGCATTGACCAGGGGCTTTCGTGAGCGTGCACGCCGGGACTGCGCGATTCGCCGAAGAAAGCGAGATACCAGAGGCGCAGAATATAGAGCGCGGTGAGCAGCGCTGTGACGAGCCCGACGACCCAGAGGATTTTGCCGCCTGTGCCCTGCAGGAATGCGGCGTAGAGGATGGCATCTTTTGAGAAGAAACCGGCGAAGGGCCAGATCCCGGCGATCGCAACCACGGCCGCGGTCATGGTCCAAAAGGTGATGGGAATCTTCTTGCGCAGGCCACCCATCTTGCGAAGGTCCTGCTCGCCACCAAGCGCGTGAATCACCGAGCCCGCCGCGAGGAAGAGCAGCGCCTTGAAAAAGGCGTGCGTCATCAGGTGGAAGATGGCCGCCGAGTAGGCCGCGACACCGCAGCCCAGGAACATGTAGCCGAGCTGCGAGATGGTGGAGTAGGCTAGCACGCGCTTGATGTCGTTCTGCGCCAGGCCCATGGTAGCGGCGAAGAGGGCCGTGGCTGCGCCCACGATGGCGACTACGCTGAGCGCGAAGGGCGAGCGGTCGAAGAGGAAGTGGAAACGCGCGATCATGTAGACGCCGGCAGTGACCATGGTGGCCGCGTGAATGAGCGCGGAGACAGGCGTGGGGCCCTCCATGGCATCGGGCAGCCAGACGTAGAGCGGGAGTTGCGCGCTCTTGCCAGTTGCGCCGATGAGCAGGCAGAGGCAGATGACGGTGAGAATGCCTCCGGTCCATGCGGGATTGGCTGTGAGCTTGGTGGCGATCTCGCTGAAGGTCAGCGTGCCGAAGTTGGCGAGCAAGAGGAAGATGCCAATCAAAAATCCGAAGTCGCCGATGCGGTTGACGATGAAGGCTTTCATGCCGGCGCTGGCGGCCGAGGGCTTCTGGAACCAGAAGCCGATGAGCAGATACGACGCGAGACCGACGCCCTCCCAACCGACGAACATGACGAGCACATTGCCGGCGAGGACGAGCGTGGTCATGAAGAAGAGGAAGAGATTCAGGTAGCTGAAGTAGCGTGCGTAGCCGGGGTCCGAGTGCATGTAGCCGACGGAATAGATGTGGATGAGGAAGCCCACGCCGGTGACGACGAGGAGCATGACGAGGGAGAGCTGGTCGAGAGTGAGGGTGAAGTCGATGTGGAGGCCGGGAAGGTTGAGCCAGGCGAGCGGACAAGTCTCGACGAAGGGCAGCGCCACTAAGCGTGCGGCAGGGTCTGGGCCGAGTAGATTTCGCGATTCCGCAGGCAAATACGTTGCAGCGGCGGAGAACAATACGATTGCGAATGACGCAAGCGGCGCCAACAGAGCAATCGTCGTCACCAGCGCCTTGGGCAGTCGTCGCCCGAGGATTCCGTTCAACAGAAATCCCGCGAATGGTAACAGTGGAATCAACCAGAGATGGAGCGGCACGTTCATAGTTTCATCAGGTCGATGCGATCGACGGACAATGTGGCGCGGACGCGGAAGACGGCAATGATAATGGCGAGGCCGACGGCGGCTTCAGCGGCGGCGACCATCATCACAAAGAAGACAAAGATCTGTCCCTTCACTGCGTGCCACTGGTGGGCGAAGGTGACAAACGAGAGATTGACGCCGTTGAGCATGAGCTCAATGGACAGGAAGACGGTGATGATGTTGCGCTTGAACAGGAAACCGACGATGCCCAGCGAGAAAAGAGCAGCGCTTAGAAGCAGATACCAGGCGAGAGGCACGTCGTGTTGAAGAATGCTCACTTCGACACCGTCCTTTCTCCGTTGCCGAGACGGGCCAGGGCCACTGCGCCGAGAATGGCGATGAGAATAAGGACGGAGGTTACTTCAAAGGGCAGCAGAAGATCGCGAAAGAGCACGGCGCTTAGTTCCTTGGTATCGGTGATGGGCTGGCTGGCAGAGGAGGCGCCGAGGCCATGTGCGTGCAGAATGACGGTGGCGAGGAGCGCGAGCAGCACAACAACTGCGGGCAGGCCGATGACGCCGGCGGCGCGGCTGCCAAGGGTTCGTTCTTCGCGGCCGGCATTGAGCAGCATCACCACGAAGACGAAGAGCACCATGATTGCGCCGGCGTAAACGATGATCTGGGCGATGGCCAGGAACTCCGCGCCGAGCAGCAGGTAAAGGACCGCCAGCGAGGTCATGACCACAATCAGCGAGAGGGCGCTGCTGATGGGATGGGTCTGAAGCAGGAGATTGATGGCTCCAGCGAGGCAGAATCCGGCAAAAAGGAAGAACAGAATCAGATGCATCGTTCTTAAATTCTTGGCGCGCGCCGGGCGTTACGATCCGGCCGGGTTAAGGGAAGGACGAGCGGAAATCCTTCACGATTGTAAATGAGCATGTGGCGATTCAATCGATCGTGTCATGCTTTGTACGCTTGGCCTCCCCGGTCCCCAAATGCGAGGGACCTGGGGCACCCGGCGACCAAAGAGCATGCCTCAGGGGCTAAAGCCCCGCCCATTTTGCGTACTCTCTGGCACGGCTAAAGCCGTGCCCCTTCAAAACGACGGCAACAGCCGACTTTTTCCGCAGCCGTCAAAGCTGCGCCCTTTCAAAAAACTACCCGGGGCTAAAGCCCCGAGTTCTCATTGGCGAGATTCAGTGGCCTGAAGGCCACTGCTCCCTCCGATTGCTGCCGTCAGCGATAGGCCAGCCACAGGCTGGTTCCCACAATGTTGAGGATGGCGAGCGGCAACAGGAAACGCCATCCGAAGTTCATGAGCTGATCGTAGCGGAAGCGAGGCAGCGTGCCGCGCACCCAAACGTAGAGAAACAGGAAACAGAAAACTTTGAAGGTAAACCAGAAGATGGAGAGCAGCGAGGCGAGAATCGCGTTTTGAGGCGGGGGGATGAGGTTCTCGAACGGACCTGTCCAGCCGCCGAGAAAAAGCAGCGTGGCCACGCAGCCCACGTTGATCATGTTGGCGTACTCGGCCATGAAGAACATGGCGAACTTCATCGAGCTGTATTCGGTGTGGTAGCCGGCAACCAGTTCGCTCTCTGCTTCGGGCAGGTCGAAGGGCGCGCGGTTGGTTTCGGCGAAGGCAGCCATCAGATAGATGAAGAAGGCGACGAACTGGAAGCCGCCGAATATGTTCCATGAACCGATGCCGCGCTCGGCCTGCTGCTCAACGATCTGGCGCAGATTGAAAGTGCCAGCGCGAAGAACGACGCCAACCAGCGAAAGTCCTAGAGCTAGCTCATAACTGATGAGCTGGGCCGAGGAGCGGAGCGAGCCGAGCAGCGAATACTTGTTATTCGACGACCAGCCTGCGAGAGCAATGCCGTAGACGCCGATGGAAGTAACACCGAGGATGACGAGCAGGCCGATGTTTACATTCGAAATATCGAAAAGGTCGACGCCGTGCGGGCCGGCATTGGGCGCGCCGAAGGGAATGACGGCGATGGAGATGAGCGCGCAACCGAGGGCGATGATGGGCGCGAGCAGATAAAGCGGACGGTAGACGGCAGTGGGAATCAGGTCTTCTTTGAGGAACGATTTTGCGCCGTCGACAAGAGGCTGCAGAAGGCCGAAGGGGCCCACGCGGCTGGGTCCCCAGCGGTTCTGGATGCGGCCTACGAGTTTGCGCTCAAGCAGCACGGTGTAGGCCACTGCCAATAGCAGCACCGTGGTGACTACGGCCACCTTGAGCAGACTCCAAAGAAAGAATTCGAGAATCGTCACGTCCGTTTGTGCCTTTTGGCGTGGTTCCTAGATTGCCCGGGGCTAAAGCCCTGGTTTTATTCTTTGTCGTTGATGTACGGGCTAAAGCCCGTACCCTTCAAGCGAAATACAGCTCAGTCTGCGGCTGTCTCCGCCAGTTTGTGTGCCTGGTGCTGTTCGAGTTGCGTGAGCCCCTGGCTGTAACGGCCCAGTGTGCCAGAGGTGAAGAGTCCGTCGTGCGTTGGCAAAATCAAACTGGATTTGATGAGCGAGGCAACCGGAACGAAGCCCGCAGTGGCCGCGAAATCGGTGCGCACGTCGTTGCCCGCGAAGAGATTGAGCCGGTCAAAACTGGGTCCGGGCGCGTAGCCGGGGACAAGGCGATTGATCTCGTCGAGGACGGCGAATGGATCGAAGGGGCTGAGTTTGGGTTCGAGGCCGTTGGTTTCGAGCCACACGGAGTGACGGTCGGCCTCGCCGGACTGCGCGCCGCGAGACTGACCGAGATCGGCCGAGACGCCACGCTTGCCAAAGGGAACCAGAGAGCTGACGTCTTCACCCATTGCGCCCGCCAGGCGCACGATGATTTCGAGATCGGGCTTCACGCCGGCGCGATCGGCTGCCTTGCGAACGAGTTGAAGGTCGCCAAAGGTGCTGGTGACGGTGCCGGATTTTTCGTAGAGACTTGCGGCGGGAAGAACCACATCGGCGATGGCGGCGGTCTCAGTCAAGAAAAGATCCTGCATAATGATGAAGGTCTTGCTGAGCAATGCGGGATCGAGCTTGTGCTGAGAAACAGGATTCGCGCCCACGATGAGGAGAGCACCAAGATCGCCTGACTGCGCCGCGGCGAGCATCTCGGGCAGAAATTTTCCGGGAGCCGTGGGCAGATTCTTGTACTCCGCGAAGGCTCCTGGCGCGGTAACGGGTACGTAGCCGGGCAGCAGGTCAGGGAAGAGACCCATGTCGGCTGCGCCGCGCGAATTGGAATGATCGCCGAGATACGCAAATCGACAATTGTTACGTTTGAGTCCCCACGCGACCAGCGAATCGACGTCTGCGCCGCGGAACTCTTCGCCGAAGATAATGACCAGAGATTCTTCAGCAGCGATGGCCTTGGCGAAGTCGGAATCGGCTGCTTCGAGAGTTGCAGCAAGATTGGCGTAGCCACCAGCAGGCACGCGATACGTGGCCCTGGCCTGGCGCTCGAGCTTGATCTGGATTGTATTCGCAATGTATAGACGCGCGCGGTTGAGCCGTACATCGGTGCGCAGCGCCCACGCAAGCATCGGATGCTCGTCAGTGGGATTGCCGCCGATGAGCAGGATCGCCGGAGCGGCTCCAATCTCGCGGAGGCCCGCGGTCTTGCCGGGGTGGCCTCCAAGGGCCCTAGCGAACGACGCATAATCCGTCGTCCGCACATGATCGATGTTGTTGGTTTTGAGAACCGTGCGCGCAAACTTCTGCAGCAGGTAGTTCTCTTCGTTGGTGGTGCGGTTTGCGCCGATGACGCCGATGGCCGCGCCGCCGCGAGAGTCACGAATCTCTTTGAGTTTCGCCCCGGCGACGCGGAGAGCGTGCTCCCAGGTTGCGGGCTCGAGTTCGCCTTTGGAATTGCGGACGAGAGGCTTCGTCAAACGGTCCGGGTTCTCCACAAAGTCGAAACCGAAGCGGCCCTTAGCGCAGAGAAAGTCGTTATTGATGCCGCTTTTATCGCGATTGTCGGCGCGGACGATGGCTGAGCCTTCGTTGTCCTGGCGCACGCCGAGCGTGACCTTGCAGCCGTCGGCGCAGTGGGTGCAAACGGTGGAGACGTGGTTCATCTCCCAGGGGCGCGTCTTGTAGCGATAGCTGCCGCTGGTGAGCGCGCCCACCGGGCAGACGTCGATGCACATGCCGCATTGCTCGCAGTCGAGGTGGTTGCCTTCATTGGGCGCGATCACCGAGCTTGCGCCGCGATTCTGCACGCCGAGGGCCCACACGTCCATGCCTTCGCCGCACATGCGGATGCAGCGGTAGCAGAGGATGCAACGCGGGCGGTCATAGAAGACTGCCGGCGACCATTGCTGCTCGTCGCGATGGTGCTTGGCCTCGGCGTAGAGGCTTTCGCCAGCGCCGTACTTGAAGGTCATGTCCTGCAGTTCGCATTCGCCGCCGGCGTCGCAGACGGGGCAGTCGAGCGGGTGATTGCCGAGCAGGAGCTGGATGGTAGCTTTGCGCGCCTGCGCAATTTCAGCCGATTCGGTGATGAAGACCTGGCCCTCGGCGACCGTGGTGGTGCAGGCAGTCTGGAGCTTGGGCACTTTTTCCTGGCGCACCACGCACATGCGGCAGGCAGCCTGCAGCGAGAGGCCGGGGTAGTAGCAGAACGCGGGAATCTCAATGCCGGCCTTGCGGCAAGCCTCGATGAGCAGCGTACCGGCCGGGGCCGTGAGCTTCTTTCCGTCGACTGTGAAGGTTACGTCGGGCATTCGTCTCTTTTTCTTGGCCGCAAATCTTATGCAGTCAGCTCGTGGCGTTCGGCCTCCGTCGTCGGCATATCGACGCTAAGCGATTCCACAATGAAGTAATGTTCCGGGTCCGCAACGGACAATTCTTCGTCAGTGAATTCGACACTCCTTGTCTTTGAAATCGGCATCGGATCGCCGTCGTCGGCCATCCATTGCAGATGCGATTCCAAAGCCTCGCGCATCATGCGTCGCATTTCCGGCAGGGTCTTGCCGGTCGAAATGCAACCTGGAACGTCGGGCACAAATCCCGAGAAGTTCCGCTTGCCGTGCTCGTAGACCACCAGAAATCGTTGTTTCATTTCAATCCCGCCTGCTTCAAAACCGATCGAAGCGTTGTTGGATGCACATCGTCTCCCGGATGACCGGGAATCGTGACCTTTCCGGGTTTAGCAGGATGCTTGAAATGCCGGTGGCTGCCTGTCGTGTAAATATACTTCCAACCATCCTGCTCCACCATTTTGATCAGATCCCGTACTTTCACACTTGCCTCTTGCTGAACTACACAACCGTCAACTGCGGCACGCCTTCCCGCGCATACGGGCACGGCTTGCCGTTCAAGTGATCTTCAAACTCCTTGCGGAACTTCTTGACAAAGGCGATGGTCGGCATGGCCGCTGCGTCGCCCAGCGGGCAGAAGGTGCGGCCCAGCATGTTCTCGGCAAGGTACTGAATGTTGTCGATGTCGCTGGCTGCGCCGAAACCGGCGTGGAAGCGGGTGAGCGATTTTTTCAACCAGTCGGTACCTTCGCGGCAGGGGATGCACCAGCCGCAGCTCTCGTGCGCGTAAAAGCTGATAGTGCGCAGAGCGAACTCGACCATGCAGGTCTGGTCGTCGATGACCACCACGCCGCCCGAGCCAAGCATCGATCCCGCTTTACCTACCTGGTCGAAGTCCATGCCGAGGTTTTCAATCTCTTCAGGCAGCAAAACCGGTGTTGACGAGCCACCGGGAACCACGGCCTTGAGTTTGCGACCGCCGCGAACGCCGCCGCCCACCTCGAAGATCATCTTCTTGAGGCTGTAGCCCATGGGCAGTTCGTAAACGCCGGGGCGTTCAATGTGGCCGCTGAGGCCAAAGAGGCGCGTGCCGCCATTGCGGGGCGAGCCAACCCCTGCGTAGGCTGCGCCGCCCATCGCGATAATATGCGGTACCGCGGCGATGGTCTCGGCGTTGTTGATGACCGTAGGTCCGCCATATAGGCCGACGACAGCAGGGAAGGGCGGCTTGATGCGAGGAATGCCGCGCTTGCCCTCGAGCGACTCCATGAGGGCCGATTCTTCGCCCACTTCGTAAGCGCCGGCGCCGGTTTGGGTGATGACCTGGAATTCAGTACCGGAGCCGAAGATGTTCTTGCCGAGGAAACCGCGCTCGTAGGCGTCGGCGACGGCGCGCTCCACGATCTCAAGCAGATAACGGTATTCGCCGCGCAGGTAGATGAAGCCGACTTTTGCGCCGATGGCGAGACCGGCGATGATAGTGCCTTCGATGACCGCGTGCGGATCGTGCAGAAAGATGAGGTGGTCTTTGCAGGTGCCGGGCTCGCTCTCGTCGCCGTTGACTAGAACGTATTTGGGTTTAGCCGACTGTTTGGGAACGAACGACCACTTCATGCCGGTCGGAAAGCCCGCGCCTCCGCGGCCGCGTAGTCCGCTGGCCTTCATCTCGTCGATGATCCACTCGGGGCCTTGCGCGAAGCATTTCTTTGCGGCTTCGTAGCCGCCGAGTTCCACGTAACGATCGATCTTCTCCGCACCCATGCCAAAGCGGCGCGTGACGATCTTGACCTCATCGGGATGGGAGACCAGGCGCGGCATCAGCGGCTCCCTTCAACGCGGGCTTTACCACGATAGCCTGAGAGAATTCCCGGCACGTGATCGGGCGAGAGCTCGTCGTGAAAGTCGTAGTTGACCTGGATGGCAGGCGCCCAGCAACAGGCGCCGATACACTCAACCTCTTCGAGCGAGAAGACGCCGTCAGCCGTGACGCCTTTGTGGCCGATGCCGAGCTCCTCCTGAAAGCGCTCGTAAACGTCGTATGCGCCGCGCAGCATGCAACTGATGTTGGTGCAGACCTGGATGTTGTATCTGCCGGCCGGCTTGAATCGCAGCATGGAGTAGTAGCTGGCCACATTGCGCACTTCGAGCTCGGTGATGCCGATGCGATCGGCGACTTCGGCGACGACCGCGTCAGAGAGGTAGCCGATCTCGTCCTGCGCGTAGAGCAGCATGGGAACGAGCGCCGAACGCTTGACGGGATACTTCTGAACCAGCGCGTCAAAACGCGCGGCCAAGGCGGGCGAAAAGATCGACATGGTTTCAGGGCTCATGGATTTCTCTTCCGTCCCGAAGCCGGCGTTGCATCGAACATCAGTTCGCGTGCCCACACTTCCGCGGCCATATCCATCTCTTCCTCGCCCTCGGGGCTGCGCAACCTGCCGTGATCGGTCAATTCCAGCACCCCGCTCGTTCCATTTTCGCGCGTCCAGGTGACCGCACTGCTGTGGCGCTCAAGATGAAGCCAGCGCACCCCGTTCCTTGCCGTAATGCGATGCGCGTCAAAGTCGATCACGGCTTCAATTCCCTCGTGCAGCCCGTGCGCCGCGGTGTAGCTGCGGAGCAGAGAGGCGAGGGCGGCAAAAAGCTCCTGCCAGAGCGCCTCCGCAGAATGAACCGGCGCAGGCATCATCGGTCAATTTCTCCCAGCACAATGTCGATCGATCCAATCACTGCAACCAAGTCGGCGATCAGCCGGCCTTTGCACATCACTTCCAGCGCCTGAAGCGTGGCAAACGAGGGATAGCGCATGTGCACCCGATAAGGCTTGGCCGTGCCGTCTGAAACCACGTAATAACCCATCTGGCCATGCCCGCATTCCATGCCCTGGTAAACCTCGCCGGCGGGAACGGGAAAACCTTCTGTGACGATCTTGAAGTGATGGATCAGGGCCTCCATCTGCGTCTTCATCTTTTCGCGGTCGGGCAAAACGATCTTGGGCGCATCGGCCTTCACGGGACCGCCGGGCATGCCGTCGAGGGCCTGCTGGATGATCTTGACGCTCTCGCGCATTTCGATGAGGCGGACTTCGTACCGCGCCCAGGTGTCGCAGCCGTGCGATACGGGCACCTTGAAGTCGAACTTCTCGTAGCTTGAGTAGGGCATGTCGCGGCGCAGGTCGATATCGACGCCGGATGCGCGCAGCGGGGGCCCGGTGACGCCAAGAGCGATGGCGTCTTCAGGCGAGAGATAGCCGACACCCTTGAGGCGGTTCATGAAAATGGGGTTGCCAGTGAGCAGATTCGAGTATTCGTCGATCTTCTCGGGGAAGGTCTTGATGAAGGCCTGGACGCGATCGAAGAAGTCGAGCGGCGGCTCCATGGAAAGGCCGCCGATGCGGAAGTAGCTGGTCATCATGCGCTGACCGGCTACGGCTTCAAAGAGGCGGAGGATCTCTTCGCGCTCGCGGAAGGTGTAAAGGAAGACGGTGAGCGCGCCGATGTCCATGGCGTGCGTGCCCAGCCAGATGAGGTGCGAGTTGAGCCGGCTGAGCTCGGTGAGCAGCACGCGAATCCACTGCGCGCGTTCGGGAATCTCGAGACCGAGGAGTTTTTCGACGGCCAGGCAGTAACAGAGGTTATTCGACAGCGGATCGAGATAGTTGATCCGGTCGGTCATGGGAATGACCTGCTGGTAAAACTTGGCTTCGCAGGTCTTCTCGATGCCGGTGTGCAGGTAACCGATCTCGGGGCGCAGCTTGACGATGATTTCGCCGTCGATTTCGACCACCAGCCGAAGCACGCCGTGCGTGGCCGGGTGCTGCGGCCCCATGTTCAGCACCATGTGCTGGCCGCCCAGACTGGTGAGTTCCGGAGCTTCAGTTACTGGAGCCATCAGCGGTAGCCCTCCACGGGGTAGTCCTTGCGCAGCGGGTGGCCTTTCCAGTCGTCGGGCATCATAATGCGGCGCAGGTCGGGATGGCCGTCGAAGCGAATGCCGAAAAGATCGAAGACCTCGCGCTCATAGAAATTTGCTGCAGGCCAGACGGTGGTGATGGAGTCAATCGCCGCATCGGCCTCGTCCACCATTGCACGCAGCCGGATGCGCTCTTTGAATGCGTGCGAAAGCAGGTGATAGCTCAACTGGAAACGGGGCGTAGCCGGATGCCAGTCGACAGCAGTCATGTCTTCAAAAAAGTTGTAGCCAGCCTGGCGCAGTGTTTCGGCGGCGGCGCGAATCTCTTCGCGAGGAACGGTGAGGGTTAGCTCGCCGAACTCGAACTTGGCGTCGGACAAGGCTGATTCCTTCCAGGCGAGGAAGGCCTTGACGGCAGGGTGATGAGGAAGCCCATCGAGCACAGCCTGCCTGCCAATGAGAGCCGGGGGTGAGGTCATTCTCTGCGACCGCCTTTTCTATCTAGCTGCCCGCGTCCTGGCGCGGCGATTTCCGATTCGTGAGCCCTTGATTGGCCTGCGCCCGAAACGGATGAGCAGCAGTGCCGATGCGGCGTTTCGAAAGCCGGTTCAGAGGTCAGCCTTGTCCCGGCTCCAGTCGAGCACGCCCTTGCGCACAATGTAGTACAGGCCAACGGCCACGAAGCCGAGATAGACAACCATCTCCCAGAAGCCGAAGAAACGGGAGCCGGTGATGGCGGGGAGTTTCTGATAGATGACGGCCCAGGGCATCATGAAGACGGCTTCAACATCGAACAAGATGAAGAGAACGGCAACCATGTAGAAGCGGACGCTGAAGCGTCCGCGCGCGTCGCCGACGGCTTGAATGCCGCACTCGTAAGCGTCGAGCTTGACGACAGTATTGCGATGCCGGCCGATAAACCACGAGGCAACAACCATGAAGGCGCCGAGGAGAATGGCGGCCAGAACCTGCATGAGAAGCGGCAAATACTGCCAGTAATAGGGAATCGCCACAGCTGGTCCCCGAAAACGAAAGATGCGCCCGCCGGACGGGCAAAAACTGCGCATTCGAGCTCCGGCAGCCCTGGTTTGAGCTTAGGTTTTCAGCCTCATCCCGTCAAGGCGCGATGGGATGAGAAAAAACTGCACATTTGGGGTCCCAGAATCCTCTAACGATTCGGTGAATGATTCGGAAGTTGAAATGCACGAATGATATTGAAGCCATTGAGGTGTGTATAGCGTGACTCTCTCCCCAGGAGATGTGAGTTTCGTCACTTGCCAGCGAGAAGGGTGAAGCCATAATCGCGGAGTGCTGAAGGGAATCACAGTACGTTCGTCTTCTGAAGAAGATGCACAAGGGGCCGAAAAAGACGGAGAGGACGAAAACCATGACGACATCCCCGACGACTGCATTTCCCGTGATACAGAGTGTTCCCGTCAAGACTCTTGCAGGGGTGCGGACGAATCGCCGGCGGACCATCAGCCCCGAGGCCGGCCACGCCCTTGAAAAGCTGGGCCACGCTATCGATTACCTCACGGACCAATACGTACATGAGGGCGGCACCTTCAGCCGCAGCGACGCAGAGTTGCAGGCAGTCGAGCTGTTAATGGCAATCAATCGCGAGATTTACTTTGCCTGCCCTGAGGCCCCGACACTGGGCGATCGGTGGCGCGCCTGGCTGGGAATGCACAGGCATTGATCGCAAGCCCCAGCGGACAAATAACATACGACAATCGAGATACGCGCTCGGTAGTGTGCGCCCGGTTTTGCGTGCTGCGGTGGATCTCAACCCGTGCCAAGGCGCCCTATTGGCCCAGCGCAAGCACCGCGAACAGAACCAGCCACGCAAGCCCCATGGTGTGCCAGAACCATGCCGTGGAGTCGATGGCGATTTGCCTCACTTCAACCCGCCGCAGTTTGCCGAGCGCAACCAGGCAGAAGACAAGGGCCAGGACGCCGAAGATCAAGTGCGCTGCGTGCAGACCGGTGACCAGATAAAAAAAGTAACTGGCTGGCGTGGACCAGCGATCGAACGCGAACCCCTGCGCCGTCAACTGCCTCCACGCGATTACCTGGCCAGCCAGAAAGAGAACGCCGAAGATGAGTGTGGCGCCAAGCCAGGGGAGTGTCCGGCGTAGTGCCGGCCTGCCCAGGCCGAGCCATTCCTCGAGAACATCAATCTCGCGAAAGATATGCCGCCGCGCCGCTTCCATGGTGAGGCTGCTCAGAAGCAGCGCCGCCGTGTTGAGGTAGAGGATGGGGGGCAGCAGGACCGGTTTCCAGTCGCCGACCTGGCGCATCAGTGCGGGATCGAGATGGGTGCCGGCGCGGCGCGCAAAGAAGAATACGACGAGGACGACAAAGAACATCATGTCGCCGGCCAAGGCACAGAAGACAAAGGCCCTTATCTTGTAGAGCAGTTCGCGCGGACCGCGCCTGGGATTGCGCCAGTCGTCATCCCCGCCCCCGCCGCCTCCGCCCGTGGGACGGCGGTCAACGGGCGGTTTCCCGCCGATACCGGGGGACTTGCGATCGACATCCGCAGGGAGGGGAGTGAAGATCGACGGCATTCGGGACCTCTCGAGCCTGTTGGGATCAGGCCCTAATCAAGAAGGTACACTTACTTTTCGTTGGACGCATCCGGAATCGGAAGAGTGCGGTGTTGAGGCCGCAGGGCGCGGGACGCCAGTGGCTTGAATTGGAACGGAAAGCGTGAAGAAAGACTCGGAAATGTCAGATGGATTTCGACATTGCGTCTTTCACGCTCTTGACGAAGAGTTGATGCACCCGGCGATTCGAGGAAAGTTCGGGGTGAAACGTGGCCGCCATAATGGAACCCTGGCGGACGAGCGTGGGAAAACCCTCGCGAAAGGCCAGGGCTTCGACTTCAGGGCCGATTTCGACGATGCGGGGGGCGCGGATGAAGACCATTTCAAGCGGCCCGCCGGGAAGTTTTGTCTCGGCTTCGAGGATCGTGGAGTCAATCTGACGGCCGTAGGCGTTGCGTTCAACAACCGCGTCGAGAATGCCAAGGCTGCGCTGGGCGGGATGGCGCACCTCGCGGGCCAGCAGGATTGCGCCGGCGCAGGTGCCGAAGACGGGCTTCTTTCCACAGAACTCCACCAAAGAGTCAAGAAAGCGGAGCTTCTCGAGGAATTTGAGCATGGTGGTGGATTCGCCGCCGGGCAGAACGAGGCCATCGATCGACTGTCCGTCCATGCGGAGGTCCTCGGCGGTCTTCACCAGAGAGGGAAACGCGCCGGACTCCTCGAGCGCGGCAGCATGGGCCGCGTAGTCGCCCTGAATGGCGAGGACGCCGATGCGTGGGCGGCTCTCAACCTCGCGTGACAGCCTTATCGGCTCCAGCAGGGTCATTTTGAGAGATCGCTGTTCTTTCTCTGCTTTCATCAACAATACGCTCCGCCTTTGGCCAGAGGAATACAGCGCCATTTTCATTCCGAACCAGGGCCGTCAAACACCATTCTATCCGCGACCTTCCGCAATGCCCCGCAAACCAAGTTGGCTCTATAATTGACCGTTTCAGCGAAGCCTACTAGTATGTTTGCCAAATTCAGATTGATCGCAAAAGGAGCGTTCAAATGCGTATCGCCACGCCTTGTGGAGCCGCACGGGTTTGGCGCGCCAGAAGCGCGTTCCAAATCTCTGCAGTCATGCTCGTGTCCTTGTTTGCGCTGGTGCTCGTTTGTAGTTTGAAAACGCCGGCTCAAGACACCAAACCGGCACCACCACCGACCACTCCATCGCCCGGCAAGGCTCTTGTTTACATCTACCGCGTAGGCAGGATCACCGGATCCGCCGCCCATGACCACCTCTATCTGAATGGCGTCTATTGGGCCTACCTGAAAAACAGTGAATACGCATGGATGGAGGTCGATCCAGGCAATGTGGCCGTGACCGGATCGACTGAGATGTATTATGCCGGCGGCATTACCATGTCCACTTACGCTGCGGTCAAGAACGGCACTAAGAAGGAGAACCAGAGAATCCAGTTCAACGCCGAAACCGGCAAGACCTATTACCTGAAATGGACCTCGGAGCCCTTAGGCACGGGCGTCAAGGTTACGATGATGGACGCGGAAAAAGGAGCCAAGGAGATGAGCAAACTGCATCTTTCCGCGCCTGTCGAGCAGTCGGATGGCAAGCCGGCAGAGGCGAAGTGAGGTTTCGGTTCGTCTCGAGATAACCGAACTTGATCACCGGATTGAGGTGGTGCGAGATTGGCTGTGTCTGCCGAGGGCCGCGGAGCCGCCCGGCTGGAGATGGTGCCGGGCAAAGACGCAGATTTTGAATCGAGGATCTGTTTAGCTGCCTCTTCCTTTGTAAGTGAAAGGGTTGAGTACCGGAACGTGGAAAACCGTGAAATCCCTCACGTTGCGAGTTGCAACCGTGAGCCGGTGCGCGCGCGCGGTGGCCGCAATCATCGCGTCAGCAGCCAGATCGTCCGATTTGCCGCTCATCAAACGAGCCCAGTCTCGGAACATTGATCCGTCCATGGGCAGAACGACGAAAGTCGCCATGATGCGATCAATCCATTGCTCCAACTCGATTGCCTTTGCGGGATCCTGACGGCGTGTGAGTTCTGCGCCGTCCTGCAACTCGGCGATGACTACGGCCGGAATCTTGATGTCTTCATCGCGCAGACTTTCGATCCACACAGAAACTGCGCCGTGTGGCTTTATCTTGCGCAGTTCAGAGATGACGTTCGTATCCAGCAGGTACATTCGGCCTATTCTTCCTCCTCAAAAACGAATGGGCGCAGACGAATTCGTCTGCGGGGTGGGATATGGATATCGCGCGGTCCGCAGGGGTCGAGCAGCACATCCTTGATTGACGGCCTTGCCTGTGCCTTCAACTGCCTCCACTCGTCGATGGGGACGAGTACGGCCGTTTCGACACCGCGCCGCGTGACCACCTGCGGACCATCCCTGAGCGCGGCGTCGAGGAGTTCGCTGAACCGTGCCTTTGCGTCGTAAACCTGCCAAGTCATGAGTAAACCTCTTATATAGTCATATCACTAGTCAGATGACTATGTCGAGAGACGACTCGGCAGACCCCGCAGCTATGTCGAGGCGATGGGCGGGACGCTGGAGATTCGCGCCGTGTTTCCGGACGGGGATGTGAAGAGCGACCTGCTCAACAAGCTGTCGGCATGAGCGGCGTCTTGTGCTTAAGTTCGATCAATCCTTCTCGAACAGACTTAGCTCTCTTTAGTGTCCTGATCTCCTCTGAACTCAGTCGAGAAACAACCTCAAGCACAGCATCACGTTGAGCTTCGTACTCTTGCACCTTGCAAATAAAATCTTGCTCCGTGGGAAGTTTGTTGTATCGCTCGTACCATCTTCGAGCGAACAGCAGGATAGGCGGGGTATCGCCGCTCTTGGTTTCATTGCACCCTCGGGGACCTGTAGCGCGCGGCTGTTTCCCACAACACGGCAGCACTGAATCCCATGAGTAATCTCCATTGTCCTTGCGATCCAGCCCGGCTGCCGCTGTTGGAAGTGGACTACCGCAATAGAAGCATTGGCCAGAAGACACTATTGCTGCGTATTGCTGAAAACTCAATTCCCATTTGTGCTTGTTGAACTTAGCTTGAGAGCGGCCATAAGTATATCTTCCGCCCAATGTCCGTGATCGACCCTTAGTGTGTTTGTTTTCACAAGACCGGCATCGACCGTAGCCGGTTTTCGCTACAATTCGTGAGGCGTTCTTTAATGTCAGTGGTTCCTTGCACTGACTGCATTCGCCTTTCATCTTTCTTCGATCCTTAGCTGCAAGACTTCCCACGCTCGCGACAAGCAAGCGCTCGCATGGGCGATCAGCTCACCAGCCGCGGGTTTGCAGGAGTTCCTTTTCCTCGATACTTGCGGCGGCCAGGCCCTTCATCGTGCCGGTGACCTGCTCGCTGACTTCAGCCAGGATCTTGGGATCGTTATAGTGGGTGGTCGCAATCACGATAGCCTTGGCGCGGCTGACGGCCTCTTCGCGCTCTTCAGGGTTGCGCGGAGCGCCGATGTCCTGTTGGCCGCATAGGCCGACCTCGGCATCCTTTTCTTTCCAGTTCTCAACCTCGAGCGGAGTGGCGCGCTCCTTCATGAAGATGCCGGAGCCGACAAAGATGGCTTCGGCGCCGAGCTGCATCATGAGGGCTGCGTCGGCCGGGGTGGCGATGCCACCGGCTGAGAAGTTGGGAACCGGCAGCTTGCCTGCCTGAGCCACCATGCGGACCAGCTCATAAGGCGCCTGCAGTTCCTTCGCAGCGGCGTAAAGCTCCTGGTCAGTGAGCACGGTCAGCTGGCGCATTTCTTTTGTAATCTGGCGCATGTGCTGCACGGCGTGGACCACGTCACCGGTACCCGCCTCCCCCTTGGTGCGGATCATGGCCGCGCCCTCGGCGATGCGCCGGAGGGCCTCTCCGAGGTTTCGCGCTCCACAGACAAATGGGGTAGTGAACGAGTGCTTGTCGATGTGATGGGCCTCGTCGGCGGGGGTAAGGACCTCGCTTTCGTCGATGAAGTCGACGCCGATTTCCTGCAGGATCTGGGCCTCGGCGAAGTGGCCGATGCGGGCCTTGGCCATGACCGGGATTGAAACCGCCTGGATGATCTGCTTGATGAGGCCGGGCTTGGCCATGCGGGCCACGCCGCCCTCGGCGCGGATCATGGCGGGGACGCGCTCGAGCGCCATGACCGAGGCCGCGCCCGCCTCTTCTGCGATACGCGCTTGTTCCACGCTCATCACGTCCATGATCACGCCGCCCTTGAGCATCTCGGCCAGTCCGACTTTCAGGCGCAGCGATGTTGCGGTAATTGCTTTGTTTCCATTTGCTTCTGGCATAGTCGTCGACCTCGGTCCGGGACGCTTTGGCCCCACTGCGGGGCGGGCGAAACGTGGTCCGGCTGCAATCTCCAGTGTATCAGCGAAGTGAATCCCGGTGACGGATGAGTAGTGGGTCAGTTTGAAGGGTACGGGCTTCAGCCCGTACATAAATCGAGCAATATAGGCGCGGGCTTTAGCCCCTGAGGGAAGGTTTTTTCAAACTGACCCACTACCGACGGATGTCGTTGAAGCGGCTGCTGCGGCGCAATTCTTAGTCCATTCCAATCCATCTGTCTCCTCTCTGGTCACTTTGCTGCTCCTGTTCGCTGTGCATGGCTACGGCACAAACGGCGGGCATTCCGAATCAGGCGAGCCTGGGACAGAGAGCGTCCGGCGCAACTCCGAATGCGCAGCCAGGCCGTGCTGCTGCAGCTTCCGGTTCAGCGGGGCAAAACCAACCAGGACAAAACCAGCCCGTGCAAGCTGGAGCATCCGGCGCCCAGGTTGCTGTCGTCCCGCAACAGGAGCGGGGACTGGTTCCAGCGCCGGCGGCGAATGGAAACCTGGAGGCCGACAAGAACGCGACAGCCTTTGGCGCGCAGGTGGGGCGGCTTCCGGTCGAGCTCGATGTCTCAATTCCGCTTCGCGACTTCAGAGTGCGGGATCTGCTGGCCCTCGAACCGGGACGGCTGATCGAGTCGGAATGGAGCAACGGAGTGGACCTGCCGATAGCGGCGGGTGCGGTGCAGTTGGCCTGGAGCGAGTTTGAGGTGATCGAGACGCAGTTGGTGGTGCGCCTGACGCGGCTGGCGTGAGAAAGACAGGGTCTAGGGACTAGGGAATAGGGGCAGGCGGCATGACGGAGAGTGTAAGCGGGCTGGCGGGTTGGCTGTTCGAGAAGCTGCGAGGAAGACACGTTGCCCCGCCTCGGCTGGCGGTGGTTGAGCGGGTCGCGCTCGCACCGCGCCAGTCACTGGCGCTGGTTGAGGCCGACGGCCGGCGCCTGCTGGTGGCGACCGCGGCCGACGGCGGGTGTGCGTTCTATCCCCTCGAGGAGCGCGCGGATAGAGTCGCGCGAGATTCGCTGCAAACCACCTCGCACCGGTCGGCGAGGGTCTCATGGTAATGCACCTTGCCGTGCGGGCTGCCGCCCTGGCGGGGCCGACGCCTCTGCTGCCGGATTTGAATGCGCGCTTCCATCCCTCCGACTCGACGCCGTGGACGATTCTCTTTGTTCTGACCATCATCACGCTCCTGCCTGCGATCCTGATGGCCATGACGCCGCTGGTGCGGCTGCTGGTGGTCTTTCACTTTCTGCGCCAGGCGCTGGGAACGCAGACCGCGCCCTCCAACCCGACGCTGATGGGGCTGGCGTTGATGATGGCCTGGTTCCTGATGACGCCGGTCCTGAATCAGGTCGACCAGCAGGCCGTGGAACCCTTTCGCGCGGGCCAGATCTCGGGGGTTGAGGCGATCAAGCGCGGCACCGCGCCGGTGAAGCATTTTCTGCTGCGCTACGCGCGGGAGAAGGATCTGACCTTGTTCACCGCGGCCGGACAGGTACCCCGGCCCGCAACGCCGGACGAACTGCCCATGCGCGTTGTGGTCCCCGCCTACATTCTCTCCGAGCTCAAGGCGGGCTTTTCGATCGGCGCGGTTCTCTTTCTGCCGTTTCTTCTCATCGACATTGTCACGGCCTCGATCACCACCTCGATCGGAATGTTCCAACTGCCGCCGGTAGTGGTTTCTACGCCGCTCAAGATTCTGCTTTTTGTGATGGTGGACGGCTGGAACCTGCTGGCCAGTTCGCTTTTGAAGAGCTTTTGACGCGGGGCAATGCGCGTCAACGTGCGAGGGGAGTTGGAAGAGTTTGTTCACGGGAGAATGCGCATGACGCCCGACATGGTTGCCGAACTGCTGCGCCAGTTGATGAAGGAAGCGATGATCCTGGCCGCGCCGATCCTGATCGCGGCGGCGCTTTTGAGCTTTCTGCTGAGCCTGTTGCAGACCTTGACCAGCTTGCAGGAGCAGTCGCTCACCAGCGTGCCGCGCCTGGCGGCGATTGCCCTGATCCTGCTGGCCGGCATGCCCTGGTTCCTAGGGCGGATGGCGACGTATACGCGGGTTTTACTCGGGGACTTTCACAGGTTTCTGGGGTAGAAAAACAGCTTTCAGCTCTCAGCTGCCAGCTTTCAGCTTCGGTTGGGGCCGGAAAGCAGTTGAGGAAGAACGCAGTTGATCGGAAATGCTGAGAGCTGAAAGCTGAGAGCTGATAGCTGACCAATGACCGACTGGCCGACATTTCTGAGTGCGATGACGCTGGCCCTGGTGCGGGTGAGCGGGATGATGGCCTTCGCTCCGTTCTTCTCGTCGACCTCGCTGCCCCTTCGCGCCAAGGCGGTCTTCGCCGGAGCGGTGGCGTTTCTGCTGGCGCCGGTGGTGGCTTCACTGCCCAACGCGCAGGCGTCGTTGAGCGTCTCCGGACTGATCGGCGAGCTGGCCGTGGGACTGGTCTACGGGCTTTCGCTCGCGCTGCTCACCGAGATGCTGGTCTTTGCCGGCCAGATCGTGGGCCTGCAGTTCAGTTTCTCGCTGGTCAACCTTCTCGATCCCGACTCCGCGGTGCAGACGCCCATTATGGGCGAACTCTTCCAGATGATGGGCCTGCTGGTGGTGATTACGGCCGGTCTTGACCGCATATTGCTGACCTCGGTGGTGCGCAGCTTTCGTACTGCGCCCCTGGGCAGCTTTGCGCTGGGCGCGCCCGCGGCCGGGATGCTGGTCAGAGCCGCCGGCGGAGTTTTTCTGGCCGCGCTCGAACTTGCCGCCCCGGTGCTGGCCGCAACCATGCTGGTCGAGATCGCCGTCGCCCTGCTTGGCAAGCTCAGTCCGCAGCTGCCGGTCATGATGCTGACCGTTCCGATAAAGACGCTGGCCGGCTTTGCGATCCTGACTGGCTCGCTGGCGCTCTGGCCGCGCTTTGTCGAGGCGCGCTTCGACTCGCTGCTGGACATGGCCGAAAGGCTGATCGCGGCGCCTGCCGCGCGCGGCGCCTCGGGATGGGGAGGATAACAGGTGCCCGGCGAGCGTACAGAACAGGCAACCCAGCACCGGCGTGAGAAAGCGCGCAAAGAGGGCGATCTGCTGCACAGCCGCGAGTTCTCGGCGGCTGCGGGCATGCTCGCCGGGGTCATCGTGCTGGGCGTGATGGGCGGCCGCATGGTGGAGGCGTGGAGGACGTCGCTGGCGGAGTTTCTGGCGCTGGGCGCGCCGTCGCGATGGGAACCATCTACCCTTCAGCCGACTCTGGCCGCCGTGCGGCAGTTGACGATCGCGGTCCTTGTGCCGCCTGCGGCAACCATGGCGGCGGTGGCCGCCGCGGCGCTGGTGGCTGGCATCGTGCAGACCGGCGGCGTGAGCGTGCACGGCGGGGCAATCGGTTTCAGGATCGAACGCATCAATCCGCTGACCAACGCTAAGAATCTGTTTTCACTGCGCGCCGCGGCGCGGCTGGGCAAGTCGCTGCTTCCGGCCGGCTTTCTCGCCGTCTTCGCCGTGCAACGAATCAGCCGCCAGCTCAGCTTGCCGCCGTTCTCGAATTCTCGCCTCGAACAACTGGGAAAGGACGTCTACGGACTCCTGCTCGCGGCCGCGTGGCTGCTCTTTGCCTGGTCGGCGGTCGATTACCTGGTGGAGTGGCAGAGCCGCGAGTCGCGCCTGAGGATGAGCCGTCAGGATCTGCGCGATGAGTACAAGGAGACCGAGGGCAGCCCGCAGATTCGCGCCCGCATCCGCGGGCTGCAGCGCCAGATGCGCCGCCGCCGCGTGAAGGCCGACGTGTCGCGCGCCGCCGTGGTGCTCACCAATCCAACCCACTACGCCGTAGCTCTGGGATTCGACTTCGTAAGCATGGAGGCGCCGCGGGTTGTAGCCAAGGGCCGCAACCTGCTGGCCGAGGAGATCAAGGCGGAGGCGCGCTGGGCGGGCGTGCCGATCATCGAAAACCCGCCGCTGGCGCGTTCGCTCTACCGCACCGTCGAGGTGGGCCAGGCGATTCCCGTAGAGCTTTACGCCGCGGTGGCCGCGATTCTCGCCTACCTCTACCGCCAGCGCGTGGAAGAGGAACTGCGCGAGCGCCGCCGCAACGTGCAATCCTCCCCGCACGCCGCGCAACGCCCGTCCCCGGCGGCCGCTTCATCCCCAACAACTTCTTCCCTTCGAGGAGGCGCCCAATGAGCACTGCCGCAGTTGCTGCCGGCACCCTTGCCCGCAGGTCGTCGATCCTGGACCGGGTGCGCGAACACCTGCTGCCGCTGGCGGCGATCAGCGTGATCTTTGTCATGATGGTGCCGCTCGCAGCGCCGGTGCTCGATCTACTGCTGGCGCTCTCGATGGCAGCATCGGTCATCGTCTTTCTCTCCGCGATCCAGATTCGCCGCGCCGTCGAGCTCTCGGTCTTTCCCACCCTGCTCCTGCTGTTGACGCTCTTCCGGCTGGCGCTCAACATCGCCTCGAGCCGCCGCATCCTGCTCCACGGGCAGGAGGGAACATCCGCCGCGGGCCACGTGATCGAGGCCTTCGGCCAGTTTGTGGTGGGCGGCAACTACGTGGTGGGCTTTGTGCTGTTTCTGGCCCTGGTCGCGATCCAGTTCCTGGTTGTTTCTCATGGCGCCGTGCGCACCGCGGAGGTCACGGCGCGCTTCACCCTCGACGCCCTGCCCGGCAAGCAGATGGCCATCGACGCCGACATGAACGCCGGCCTGATCGATGAAGCGGAGGCGCGGAGGCGGCGGCAGGCGATCGCACGCGAGGCGGAGTTCTATGGCGCGATGGACGGCGCTGCGCGCTTCAACCAGCGCGACTCGCTGGCCACCATCCTGATTACGGCCATCAACATCGTTGCCGGCCTGCTGATCGGCACCCTGCAGCAGGGCATCGAACTGGGCGAGGCGGCCAGGACCTACACCGTGCTCACCGTGGGCGACGGCCTGGTCACCATCATTCCTTCGCTCCTGGTCTCGGTGGCCGGCGGCATCACGCTCACCCGCGCTAACTCCGCCGGCATGCTGGGCGGCGAGATCCGGCAGCAGCTGTTGGCACGGCCGGCGACGCTCTATCTTGCCAGCCTGGTCTTGCTGGGCATGTGCCTGATCCCGGGGATTCCCAAGCTGGCCTTTATGGGAGTGGCCGGGATCCTGTTCTGGAGCGCGCAACGGGTTGCCGCCCATCCGCCGCAGGCGGCGGGACAGGAGGCAGGGGCCGCGGAGAGAAAGAAGGCCGGCGAGGCCCGCCAGGCCAACGCCGATGAGATGGCCGGCCTGTTGCGTCTCGAAGAGCTGACCCTGGAGATCGGCTTCCAGCTCATTCCCCTGGTCGATGAAAAACAGGGCGGCCAGCTGCTGGGCCGGGTGCGCACCCTGCGGCGGCAGTTATCGGCCGAGCTGGGATTCCTGATTCCCCCCGTGCACATCTCGGACAATTTGCGGCTGAAACCGCGCGAGTACGTCTTCTCGCTGCGCGGCATCGAGATCGGCCGCTGGCAGACCGAGGGCGCACAACTGCTGGCCGTCTCGGGCGAGCCCGGACGCCGGCCGCTCACCGGAAAAGAGACGCGCGAGCCCGCCTTCGGGGTTCCCGCGATCTGGATCGCGCCTGCATTTGAGGATCAGGCCATCGCCGCCGGTTACTCGGTGGTCGACGCCGTCACGGTGATCACCACCCACCTGGGCGAGCTGATTCGCAGTCACGCCTGGGAGCTCGTTGGCCGCGCCGAGATCAAGCGGCTGATGGATGCGTTGAACGACAGCCATCCCAAGCTGCTCGAGGAACTGGTGCCCAAGCTGCTTTCACTGGGCGAAGTGAGCCGGGTTCTGGAGCAGCTTCTGCGCGAGCGGGTCTCGATCCGCGACCTCGGCGCCATTCTCGAGGCTTTGCTCGAAACTGCTCCGGCCAACAAAAACATCTTGGCGCTGGTCGAGGCGGCGCGGCAGGCGCTGGGGCGCAGGCTGGTGCGGCCGCTGGTCGACGACGAAGGCCTATTGCCGGTCCTGCTCCTCGATCGTGGGATGGAGGAGGAGATCGTCTCCAGCCTCTCTCCCGAGTCCGGGGCCCGATTGCCGGCCCAGTCCGGCGCAGGCACGCCGGTAGTGCGCCGTCTTGCCGATTCTGTGAGGCAACTTATCGGCTCCAATCCCGGCGCGGCCCTTCCCGTGCTCCTCGTCTCCAGTCCGGCGCGCTATCACGTGCGGCGATGGCTGGAGCCGGTGGTTCCGAGAATGGCCGTGGTTGCTCCGGGGGAGATTCCTCCGGAGGTGCGGCTCAGGCCGGTGGGAACGGTGCGCTGATCGCTTGTGGACATTGAACTCTTCTGAAGGATGAACGGAATCTCCACGGGTTCGAAGGGTGGCAGGGAAGATGGGAATCGGGACGGCGGCTCGTCGGGTGAGTGCAAGGGTTCCGGGGCGGCCGGCATATCCGCCGGCGGCCGCCGAAGGCGGCATGCTCACCAGCGAACAGGAGCGGGTGCTGCTCGAACACCTGCCCATTGTCCGCTTTCTCGCCCGCAGGATTCACGAGCGGCTGCCGCAGCACGTGGACATCGAAGACCTGGTCTCGGCCGGCGTGGTGGGACTGCTGGACGCCTTTGCCAAGTTCGACCCAGCCAAGAAGGTGCAGTTCCGCAGCTACGCGCAGTTCCGCATCCGCGGCGCCATTCTCGACAGCCTGAGAACGCTCGACTGGAGCCCGCGCGAGCTGAGGCGCAAGGGCCGGGCGGTTGAAGAGGCAATCCGGATTCTCACCTCGCGCCTGGGCCACGCGCCGGGCGAGCACGAGGTGGCCACGGAGATGGGCCTCGATCTGGAGACTTACCAGCAGTTGCTGGGCGATCTGAAGGGTCTTGAGATCGGAACGCTGCACATGGAGCGCAACGAGGATTCGGGCGAGGAGGAGCTGGCCTATGTTCCCGGGCGTCCCGAGGAGGACCCGCTTTTCCGCTGCCTGAGGAGCGAGATGGAGGGGCGGTTGAGCGCGGCCATCGCCGATCTGCCCGACCGCGAGCGTTTGGTGATGACGCTCTACTACTTCGAGGAGATGACCATGCGCGAGATCGGGCTGGCCCTGGGCGTGGTCGAGTCGCGCGTCTCCCAGGTGCACGCGTCGGCCGTGGTTCACCTGCGGGCTGCGCTGCGCGACCTGGCGGCGCGAAGCGCTTTTGACCGCCGGCAGCCGACGGCGCGCGCGCGGCGCGGGTAAGGGCCCTGTGGGGTGAAGACGATGGAAAAGACGCTCAAACAGGATGAGATCGACGCGCTCTTCGAGGCGGCGCGCAGTACCGCCCCTGACGAATCGCGGTCCGAGGTCAAGGCGCGCGTCATCCCCTATAACTTCTCCTCGGCCGGCCAGATATCGAATGAGCAGCTGCGCGCCATCAGCATATTGAACGATCTGTTCGCGCGCAACCTGACCCACAATCTATCCGCATGGCTCAGGACGCGGTTTCAGGTCAACCTGGTATCGGCAGAGCAGATTCAATTCAATGAGTTCCTGCTGAGAGTTCCCGAGATCAGCTACGTCGCGTCGGTGCGGCTGGAGCCCCTGGGCGCGCTCTCGGTTCTCCAGCTCGACTTGGCTCTGGCCCCTCCAGTCATCGATCTGCTGCTGGGAGGCGAAGGCAAGCAAGGGCCGCTGCGCGAGCTCACCGACATCGAGGAATCGATTCTGGCGAGCGTGGTGGAGATCGTCTGCCGGGAACTGACGCTGGCCTGGCAGCCCGTGGGCCTGAGCTTCGGCTTTGAGCGGCGCCAGATGCAGACCCAGGCCGCACGCATCATGGCGGTCACGGAGAAGACCCTTTGCCTGAGCTTCGAGATTCGTATGCCGCACTGCTCGGGCCTGCTCAATCTGGCCTTTCCCGCGGTGGTGGCGAACACCATTCTGCGCCGGCTCACCACCGACTGGGGGCGCAGCCGCCGCCATGCGGCCGGGACCAGGGCGCGGATCGAATCCGCCGCCCGCCGCATTCGCTTTGGCTGCTCGCTGCAGTTGCCCGCAGTGCCGGTGCGGGCCAGCGAGATCGAGAACCTTCGACCCGGCACGGTTCTGCGCCTGAACCTGGCCGCCAATGCTTCGCCGCTCTGGCGGGTGGGCGGTGAGACGCTGGCGCGGGCCATGGCAGTCCGGCAGGGTCCGCATCGCGCCGCGCGCATTGAGATTCCCGTGACCGACCCGGTTGCCGGCGCGCCCATGGAGCTGGAGCCATGAAGACCTACCTCGATTACTGGGCGCAGGTTGCTACCGATCTTTTTTCCCAGGCGTTGGCCGGTGAGCCGCATCTAGCCGAGTCGCTGCCCAGGCCCTTCTCCTCGGGCTCGTTTGGCTTTGCGGCCACCATCTCCGGCGATATCGAGGGCCGCTTCTCTATCCTGCTCGACGCCGGTCTGCTCGAAGCTCCGCTGATGGGCGAGGGCATGGACCAGAAATCGGGCTGGGCCGAGATTCTGAAAGAGACCTGCAACACCGCTGCCGGTGAGCTGTTGGCGAAGAGCGGAACCAGATGCAAGGTAGACAAGTTCGAAGCGGTCGCCGGCGAGAGCAAGGTCACGCGCGCCTTCGAGCTGCGCGCGGGGGACCGCGTCTGGACGGTTCTGGTGCGCGAGGATTTGCGCGCCCCCGCCGCTGCTGTTCCGGCAGCCAAACCGGCCCCGGCCGCGGCCAATGCTCCGGCGCCAAAGCTGAGCAAGGGTCTCGAACTGCTGCTCGATGTGGAGCTCGATGCCTCGCTGCGTTTCGGATCGCGGGAGATGCCGCTCGGCGAGATCCTCGATCTTGGGCCGGGAGACGTGGTTCAGCTCGATCGCCACGTCGACGATCCCGTGGACCTGATTGTGGGCGACAAGATCGTCGCCCGCGGCGAGGTGGTTCTCGTGAATGGCAACTTCGGGCTGCGCGTGATCGAGGTGGCCGTGCCCGAGAAGCGGCTGGAGAGTATCCGATGCCTGTTCTGATCCGCCGCCCCCTGGGCAGGAGGGACCCCGAAACCGGTGAACGAAGGCCCATCCCTGCTTATGCCGGGCAATTCTCCCGGGAACCCGAGCCGATTTTGGCTCACTCGCTTCGGACAGGCACCCGCACGGGTATCTTCATCACCTGCGCCAATCATGGCTGTTCTTCGGGCTGGCTGAAGGTCTTTCGCCCCCGCTCGGCGCCGGTCTTCGAGGGAGGGTGGTGCTGTTCGGCCAGGTGCGTCAGAGCCATGATAGAGGCGGCGATCGGCCGCGAGATGGATGCCCGTACGGCCGGTGGCGGGACGCACAGCCATCGCATCCCGCTGGGACTGGCCATGCTTGAACAGGGCTGGATTAACGGCCTGCAATTGCGCGGCGCTCTTGAGGCGCAGCGCTCGGCGGGCGGCGGCCGGCTGGGTTACTGGCTGGTCCGCGGGCAGGGAGTGAGCGAGCAGCTGGTGACGCGGGCGCTTGGGATTCAGTGGAGCTGTCCGGTGCTGAGCGCGGAGTTTCACGACGTTGAGGGATTGGCCGCACTGGTGCCGCGCCTGTTTGTCGATGCCTTTGGCGCGTTGCCGTTGCGCACAGCAGCCGGCTGGATCCTTTACATGGGCTTCGAGGACCGTCTCGATCCGGTGCTGGCGCTGGGGGTGGAAAGAATGACCGGCCTGCGAGTGGAGTGCGGCCTGGTGGCCGGATCAGCCTTTCGTGCCGCGCATGCCGCAATGCTCCGGGCGGGATTCCCACCGGTGGAACTGATGGAAGCCTCATCGGAAGCCTCGCTTGCGCAAGCACTGGCCGGGACGCTCGAACGCGCCCGGCCCCTCGATTCGCGGCTGGTGCGGGTGCATGACTGCTTCTGGCTGCGGATGTGGCTGCGGCCGCAGAGCGGGGCGATACCCGAGGCAAGCGGCGTCCGCGATGTAATTGCCTCCTCCCGTTCTCACTGACCTGGGGCAACTTGAAGCTGGCACTTGACGGCATTGACGTGCGGAACTTGAAGCTGGCTTCCGGCGGTTCTCACTGACCTGGGGCGGGATGAGGGAAGTAACGCAGAGAGGGCCGGGAGTCCCTGGAGGCAAGTCCTCGAGTTTTCGAGTAGATTCTGCCGTCGCCAGGATTCCGCCTTCAAAATCGATCGAGAGCCGCCATCTTCGATGGGGGTCGGTTTCGAGGTGAGGCAGTTCCTCATGGTTGGGTTGCCGCTGCCGATACACAAGTGGTGGAGGATTGCCGGAATGAGCGAGATTCGAGCCCTGATTGTTGACGATTCCTCAGTGATGCGCAAGATTGTGGAGCGTGCGCTGCGCCAGGCCGGTCTCGATCTCAAGGAGGTTCATGAGGCCGGCAGCGGCGTCGAGGGTATCGAGGTGCTTCGCGCCCGTTCCGTGGACCTGATCCTCTCGGATATCAACATGCCCTCGATGGATGGTCTTGAGTTTCTGCGCCAGATTCGTTCGCAGAATCTGGCCGCCGGTGTGCCGGTGGTGATGATCACCACTGAGTCGAGCGAGGAGCATGTGAAGCAGGCGATTCAGGCCGGAGCCCAGGGATACATCCGCAAGCCGTTTACTCCGGACCAGGTGAAGGAGCGCCTTTTGCCTCTGGTGAAGGCGGCTTGAGGAGGCGGCGTTGCCGTCGAACGGAGTGCGCAGAACCGCCATTGCGGGCAGGCCCGGCAGGACGAGAGCGGGTGCGGAAAAGGCGAAGGGGAGCGTAGGATGGCGATTTCTTTGCGTGAGTCAGTTGCACAGGTGGCTGATCCCAGGAATCTGGACGCGAGCGTGGACGAGGTCTTCGACCTGATGATGGGCGTGAAGTGCCGTCGCGCGATGGCGGAGACGCCGGTCCAAAACGGCGAGTCGGTGACCGCGGTGGTGGGCTTTGGCGGGTTGCTGAGCGGCGCATGCATCTTCAAATCGGCGAGCGGCACGGCACTGAAGGTGGCGGCACGGATGACCGGCGTCGAGTTCGCCGAGGTGGACGACACGGTGAAGGACGCGATCGGCGAGGTCTGCAATATGCTGGCCGGGTCCTGGAAGGGAAAGTTGCCTGAGCTTGCGGCCAACTGCGGCCTTTCCGTGCCGGCCGTGATCACCGGCTGCGACTATAACCTGCACGTTCAGGCCCCGGAGTTCCAGCTTCACCACGTGTATACCTTCGGCGACGGCACCTTTGCCGTCTCCATCGTGTGCGACGGCCTGCAGTAGACCGCAACCCTCCAGGCGGCGACCGGAGCATCGGGAGGACGTTGTTCCGCCGCGGCTGCTTGCCGCAGATTTTTCTAATCCTTCGCGCCACTTACTTGGACCCATTTCTGCTTCATTTCACCGCATGGACAGCGGCTATTACGCGGCGATGACAGGCTTAGTGGCGAGGACGCAGGCGCTCGACACCGCGGCCTCCAATCTCGCCAATGCCCAGACCCCGGGGTACCGGGCCGAGCGCGAGTTTTTCCGTTCCGTGTTGCTCGGGCCCGACGCTCTTGACTCTCAGCTTGGCGAAACGCTGAACAACTTCGGCCTGCTGGGCGGCGACCGGCTGAGCATGGCGCAGGGATCGATCGAACAGACCGGCAATCCTCTTGATCTGGCGATCGAGGGCCAGGGATTCTTTGCCGTCCAGAACGCCAATGGAGTCCGCTACACCCGCGACGGCGGCTTTCATCGCGCCCGCACCGGCCAGTTGGTGACCGCGGCCGGCGAGCCGGTGCTTTCGGCAGCGGGCCAGGCGATTCCGGTGCCGCCCGGCGAGGTTTCGGTGGGCTCCGATGGCGCGCTCTCGGTGAACGGCGGCGTAGTGGCGAGTGTGGGCGTCTTCACCTTCCCGGCCGGCGCCGAGCTCACTCCGGAAGGCGCCAACCGCTACGTCAGCCCGCCGGGCGTCGATGCGGTCGCGACCGGGGATGCAACCGTGCATCAAGGGGCCATCGAGTCAGCCAATCAGGATGTGGTGGAGGGAACAGTTGACTTGATCGCAATCGAGCGCCAGGCGGAGATGATGCAGCGGGCGCTCACCGTCTTTCACACCGAGTTCAACAAGATTGCATCGGAAGATCTCCCGCGAATTTAGTCCAAAGCGAGGAAAAAGATGATTCGAGCGCTTTACACGGCAGCCAGCGGCATGAGCGCGCAGCAGTTGAATCTGGACACTATTGCCAACAACCTGGCCAACTCGTCCACGACCGGCTTTCGCCAGTTGCGGCTCGAGTTCCAGGACATGGTCTACCAGAATATGGTGACGCCGGGCGCGGCGCAGAGCCAGAACACGGTCTCGGCAGGACTGCAGATCGGCCTGGGAACGAAGTCGGCCGCTACCGAAGTGATTACCACGCAGGGTTCTCTGAACGAGACCGACAATCCCCTCGACGTGGCGATCGAAGGCGCCGGATTCTTTCAGGTGCAGCGGCCCGACGGGACGATTGCCTACACCCGGGCCGGCCAGTTCCAGTTGAACAACCAGGGGACGATTGTGACCACCGACGGCGACCCGATCATTCCCACGATTACCGTCCCCGCCAACGCAACGGCGGTCACCATTACCCAGTACGGCGTGGTCAACGCCACCCTGGCCGGCCAGCAGAATCCCTCGCAGCTGGGGCAGATTCAGCTGGCGACCTTCCCCAATCCCGGCGGCCTTGAGAGCATGGGCAACAACCTTTTGCAGGCCACGCTGAGCTCCGGCGATCCGGTGCTGGGCAACCCCGGGGGCACCGAGGGGCTGGGCACGCTGCAGCAGGGTTATCTGGAGAATTCCAACGTGGACGTGGTGCAGGAGTTTGTGCAGATGGTGCTGGCGCAGCGGGCCTACGAGGCCAACTCGAAGGTGGTGAAGGCCGCCGACGATATGTACTCGCAAGTCAACAACATGACTCACTAGAGTTCGAGCATCAGATGATGAAATTGGAGCGCGCAGTGGGTTACCGAGTCAGATCGGGCATTAGAGCAATCGGGGCTGGGCTTGGAGTCGTTGGCTTCCTGATCTGTGCGGCGTTGACCTTTGCCGCGCAAACCAATCGTAAGAACGGCCTGGCCTCGATCGTGATTGTCTCCGCTCCCAGTTCGCCGCGCGTCGCCGAAGAGTCCGTTCGCGAGATTGACGATCCCGCGACGGGTGATCGCTGGCTGTTGGAGCGCGATTCCGAACATCCGGGCGGGCCGGGGCGGATGGTGCTGGTCGCCAAGGGAAAGGCGTCTCCTGCGCCCGCAGGAGCTTCCGTAGAGTATTCCGGCAGCCGGTTCGCCACCGGCACGCCTGCCGCCCTGATTCACGCCGGCGAACCTCTGATCGTCGAGGAGCACTCCCGGCTGCTCGATGCAACTCTTGAAGCCACGGCATTGGGTCCTGTTCGCGAAGGAGGAACTCTTCGCGTTCGCCTCTCGATTGGCGGCCGCGTGGTAAAAGCCGTCGCCATCGCGCCTGGACGCGCATTGATTTCGCCGGACTCGGGAGCACAGCCATGAGGGGGAAGATCCCGACGGTCTTAATGGTGATGGCAGCGCTGGTTTGGCTGGCGCCGCTGAATCTGGCGGCCAGGAAGCAGCGTCCTCAGGGGACAGCGGCAAAAGCCACTCCTCCCGAGACTGCCCTTGAGTCCTACATAGCCCGGGTGCGGGCGCAGCAGGCGGCGGAGGTACGCACAGCCGGCTCGATCTGGAGCTCCGACGGGAGGATGGTGCGCCTCGCCACTGACGCCAAGGCCTTCCGCGTTCACGACGTGGTTTCGATCGTGGTGACTGAAAGCCTGGCAGCATCGACCGATGGCCAGGTGAAGAACTCGCGCGCCTCGAATACCAGTTCGGGATTGACGGCACTCTTCGGCGCGTTGAAAAACTCAAACAATATGCAGAATCTGCTGGGCGCGAGCGCATCCTCCGGGTTGACCGCGCAGGGCCAGAGCACCACCAATTCAAGCCTGGCGACGACTTTTGGCGCCGAGGTAGTGGACGTGCTGCCCAACGGAATGCTGGTGGTGCAGGCGACGCGGCAGTTGACCTTCTCAGAACAAACGCAGCTTATACGGCTTCGCGGGCTGGTACGGCCCGAGGATGTAAGCAACCAGAACCAGGTGCTTTCGACGGCGATGACCGATTTGGAGCTTGAGGTTACGGGCAAGGGAATCGTGAATGATTCGACCTACCGGCAAAATCCGCTGGTGCGTTTCCTCGAAAAGCTCCTGGTGTTTTAGCAGCAACCGGGGGCAAGACCGCGCAGTAAGTCGAGCATGCGGAGATAGGTGAGCGACGAACAAGGAAATCGGCGAGCGAAGAATGCGGAATCTCTTGAGAACCCGAACGTGCAGTTGCAGATCGGGACACTTTGTTCTAAAGACCCTCCTGCTTCTCACCGTTCTGGCTTCGCCGGCTCCCGGCCGGGCGCAGCTTGCGGTGGAGAAGGCCAGGATCAAAGACATAGCCACGATTGAAGGGGTACGCGACAACCAGTTGGTCGGATACGGCTTGGTGGTTGGATTGCGCGGAACCGGCGACAGTTCGCAGACCGTCTTTCCTTCGCAGACCCTGGTCTCGGTGCTCGAGCGGATGGGCGTGACCGTTCCGCAGACGGGCTCAAACAGCGCCAGCAACATGCAGGTAAAGAACATGGCCGGCGTCTTTGTGGTGGCCACGTTGCCGCCCTTCAGCCCGCCGGGTTCGAAGATTGACGTAACGGTTTCCTCGGCCGGCGACGCGCGCTCGCTCGAAGGCGGGATCCTGCTGATGACCCCGCTCTACGGGCCCGACGGGGAGATCTTCGCCCAGGCCCAGGGAGCTCTGGTGCTCGGCGGGTATGTAGCCGCATCGGGAGGAAACTCGCACCAGCTGAACCACCCCACCACGGGCCGCATTATCGGCGGGGCGCTGGTGGAGCGGCAGATTCCGTTCGACCTGAAGCAGCTCAAAACCATCGATGTTGTGCTCAACGACGCCGATTTTCATACCGCCGAGCAGATGGCTGCGGCCATTAACAGGGCGCTGGCCGGGGCGCGGGCAAACGCCGTCGATAGCCGGCGGATCGAGATTCATCCTGAGCCCGATGAGGACCGTACGGCGCTGCTTGACAGGGTCGAGTCGGTCGAGGTCGATGTCTTTCCAAGAGCGCGCGTGGTGGTGAACGAGCGTACCGGTACTGTAGTGATCGGCGGAACGGTGCGTCTGCAGCCGGTTTCGATTCTGCATGGAGGGCTTAGCGTGAGCGTGATCTCGCGGACCGAGGTCTCGCAGCCCGCGCCCTATTCTTCGGGAAGCACGCAGGCGGTCGAGCAGACACAAGTGCAGGCTCAGGACAAGCCGGTCAACCGGATCGATTTGAAGGAAGGCGCCACGGTCGAGGATTTGGTTCAGGAATTGCAACGAACGGGTGCAGGAGCGCGGGACGTCATCTCGATATTGCAGGCGATGAAGGAAGCCGGCGCGCTCGAGGCCGACTTGGAGGTTCTGTGATGGCGGTTGTCGGGGCAGTCGGGACATTGGAGGGACGAGCGGTTGAAAGCCCCACGCAAGAATCCGGCGGGGCGTCGCCAAAGCTCGTCCGTGCGGCCCACGAGTTTGAAGCGCAGATGATGAAGGAGCTACTGAAGCCCATCGCGAGCGGCGACCCGTTGACCGGAGGCGATGAGGACTCGGACGGTGTGCTTGATTCCGGGGGCGGTTCAGAGGGGACGCTGGGCGAGTTTGCCTCGGAATCTCTGGGCAAAGCACTGAGCGAGCGGGGCGGCTTCGGCATTGCCGACCGGATTGTGAGCCAGCTCTCCCATTCTGGTAACCACGGCAAAACCGGGACGGTAACCAGAGACTTGCACGGCAATACCGTTATGAGAAGCAACAAATGATTAATGTGATTAGAGAACTTTGTCGATAGCTTCGTCAGGAGGCAATGGATATGGATGTGCGCAACAACCTGGATGGTCTGAGGTCGCTGCTCGGGGTGCAAACGCCTTCCGCTGCACCTGCTTCGACGCGCGGCGGAGCGCAGGCGGGGGCGAGCGAACTGACTGGTGACCATGCCACCTTGAGCAACGCAGGCAGCGAAGTTTCGCTTGAGAGCGCGGGCGACGGCGTGCGCATGGAGAAGGTGGCAGCGGTGCAGGCCGCGCTGGCCGCGGGAACATACAACGTTTCCTCCTCAGCAGTCGCCGCGAAGATGGTTGACGCCATGCTGGCCGGCGCTCACTGAGCGAGGGAATGTTCGGTCGAGAGTGAGAAGGACGATGCGGCTGATCGACGCGGCAATCGGGGCAGCGGACGGTACGGCTGGGAAGCCGGCATGCGAGAGTTCATCCGCGCCCGAACTGAAAGAACTGGTAACTGAGGCGACGCGCGCGCTGGCCCGCCTCGATGTCGCGCGGCTTGAGGAACTGGCGCTCTCCTGTGAGGCGTTGACGCGGATACCGCCTCCAAAGACGGACCAGGAGCGAGAGGGATTCGTCCGCCAGGCTCGCGCTGCGAGGAGCGACATGGCGGTATTTGCACGGGTGCTTGAAGCGACCCGATCAAACCTGAAGGTGATGGAGCGTCTGCGGGATCTGCGCTTGGGAGAGACGGAATACCGGGAGCGGCCAGGAAGCAGACGCGGCTGGGGCCGGAAGGATCCGTAGGGCGGATATGGGAACGATTAACTCCGCATTCGGTTTGATCTCCGGCGCGCTCGATGCCGACCAGTCGGCGCTGAGCGTGGTGGCCAACAACGTGGCCAACGCCAATACCGCCGGCTATACCGAAGAGAAACCTGACTGGCAGGAGAACTCGCCGATCACGGTCAATGGGATCACGATCGGCGAGGGGGTCACCGAAACCGGCGCGACCTCGCAGCGCGACCGGGTGCTTGAACAGCGGCTGGACCAGCAACAGCAGCTCTCCTCGGCATCGAGCGCGCGGCTTTCGGCTCTGAATCAGATGCAGGCGCTGTTCACGCCCGATTCCGGTTCAACAGGCTCGAAGGCCGGCGATATCGGCAGCGACATTACGAGTTTTTTCGATGCGTTTTCATCGCTGGAAAGCGACCCCACAGATAATGCGCTGCGCGAGAGCGTGCTTTCGGCCGCATCGACGCTAGCCGGAGATATCTCAGGCACGGCGACCAGCCTGAACTCGCAGCGGTCGGCGATTGACCAGGAGGCGGCCGGTATTGCAGGCCAGGTGAACTCGCTGACCAGTTCGCTCGCCTCGCTGAACCAGCAAATTGAGTCCACCTCGCCGGACGCGGATGCGGGAACGCTAGAGGACGAACGCCAGCAGGACCTGAGCCAGTTGTCGCAGCTGATTGGGATCAACGAAGTGACAACCGAGAACAACGGGCTTGAAGTTACAACCACCTCGGGGCAGTTGCTGGTCTCAGACAGCCAGAGCTATCAGCTCACCACCGGCGCCGTAGACGGGGTGACGGACTTCCTTCTGGGCGGCAACGACATTACTGCCGGGCTCACCACGGGCGGAGGGGAGCTTGGGGGGTACCTGACGGCGCGCGACCAGGACATTCCCAACGCGCTCAGCTCGCTCGATCAGCTTGCCTACAGCATCTCAACGAGCGTGAATGCAGCGAACAACACAGGAACGGATCTGGACGGAGTGACCGGAACTGTTGCCAATCCGCTCTACATCTTTAATGAACCCGCGCAGGTGGCCGGCAGCGCTGCGGCCATGACGGTGACGATGACCGATCCCAACCAGATTGCCGCGGCAGCCGCGGGAGCGGGAACGGGTGACAACTCGAATGCGATTGCCATTGCCAACTTCGCCAGCCAACAGATCGTGAACGGGCAGACGCCCACGGATTATTACTCAAACTTCGTGACCACTCTGGGCTCTACGGTCTCAGAGGTTCAATCAGAGAACACTGCGCAAACCGCGTCGGTGACCCAGCTCCAGACGCAGAACAATGCTCTTTCGAGCGTCAACCTGAACGATGAGGCGGCGGCGATGTCGACGCTCGAGACCAGCTACCAGGCAGCGGCACAGGTCTTCACCATGCTGAACACGATTATTTCCTCGGCCCTGAACCTGGGCGTGGAGACGGCGGTGTCGTAAAGGCAGGGACTAGGGACTAGGGACTAAGGGGTGCGGCAGCGAAGACGGAGAGGTTGCTGAGCGAATTGTGGCGGGCGGGATGCGGGTTGATCCGACCTATATTACGAACCTGGTGAGCTCGCTGGATCAGACCCAGGCGAGCGAGCAGCAGTTGAGCTCGGAGCTTTCGAGCGGGGTTAGCATCTCTTCGCTCAGTCAGAATCCGGTTGGCGCGGGCGAGAATGTGCTGCTGTTAAACCAGATTCAGCAGGATGACTCGTTCACGCAGAGCTCGAACCTGGTAACGGGCCAGCTTCAGGTTGCGGATTCAGCGTTAGGCAGCGTGGTAAGCGAGTTGACGCAGGCCGTTTCGCTGGCGACGAGCGCCAACAACGGCACCATGAGTGCGAGCGATGTGAAGTCGATCGGCAGCCAGATCTCGGGAGTTCTGGATGAGGTGCAGTCGCTGGCCAACACGAGTTATCAGGGGCAGTACATCTTTGCTGGCGGCCAAACCGGCAGCGCACCATTTTCTACCTCTACGGCTACTTCGCCCGCGGTGACGAATTACAACGGGGACGAAGACGTTAATTATCTTGAACTGCCCAACGGGCAGAAGATTCAGCTGAATGTGCCCGGTGACCAGATCTTCCTGGGCGGCGGGAAGACGGGAGTAAGCGTGTTCGGCGCGCTGAATGCACTGGTGGCCGACTACTCGAGCGGCACGGTGAATACAGGCGAGGCCGTTGAGGACACCGAAGCACTGGGCGCTGCGCTGAACTACGTCTCGCAGCAGCGGGTGACCATCGACAACTCGATCACGCAACTGAGCGCCGCCGGAACGGCGACTACCAACGAGGAGGCGCAGTTGACGGCCGCACAAACCGATCTGATGCAGGCCGATGTTGCTTCAGTCTCAACGCAGCTGTCGCTTACCGAGACGCAGCAGACGGCCCTTGAAGACGTGATCGCGCAGCTCGAGTCGACGTCGAACAGTTTGTTCAGCAAGATGCCGAACTGAGTTGCGTCCCCCGGCAGGATTCTCTAAGCTGCACCGGAGCTTCGCGGCGAGCGATGCGCGCATTACGCCGTTCTATACTCAGAACCGGAGGCTCACATGCTGGCGGCGCTGCGCTTTTTGTGGAATGCAACACGAGGTCACCGGCTGACTCCGTGGCGAAGCGATTTTCTGCGCTGGAGGATCGAAACCTATTCGGGTAAGAAAGCTGAGACGCTGACCGCATCGAACATCTTTGCGTTTGTATGGGCTTCGCGGTGGGAGCTGTTGAGCTTTCTTGCGTGGACGGGACAGGTGGAGCGCGAAGCGCGGCGGAGGCCGTGAGGCGGGCTGCAAAGACGAGCGTCTAATTGGAACGATGCGGAGTTCCTCAAGAACAAACGCAGATCCTTCGACTCCGTCCGCTGCGGCGGACGTCGCTCAGGATGACAATTCAGCAGTTTTTCAGACCTCACAGCGAGTGGCATACCATTGAACCAAATGATTAAGCCTGCCCTTATTTCACCGCTGGCGGTATGTCTTGTTTCGTTGGCAGGTATCGCCGCGCGTGCGCAGGAATTGCCCCCCATCGAGCCACCCAAGCCGATGCCGAGCACGGTTCCCGACACGCAAAATCTTCAGGTAACTACAACCGAGGTGCTGGTGCCGACGCTGGTTGAGAAGAAGGGCGGAGGCCTGCTCTACGGGCTCAAGGCAAATGATTTTGTTGTGGATGACGATGGAGTTCCGCAAAAGATTCGCGTGCAGGAGGAGATGGACACGGCGCCGGTGGCACTGGTGGTGGCCGTGGAAGAGGGCGGATCGAGCGTACTGGAGTTCGACAAGCTGGCACACCTCGGGCCGCTGCTCGATCTGTTTCTTGCCGAGCCAAAGAGCCAGGTGGCCTTGATCGGGTTTGATTCTCAACCGTTCCTGATCCAGGACTTCACGCATTCAGGCAACGAGATCAACGACGAGCTCAGGCACCTTGAGCCGGGCGACGGCGGCGCGGCGATTCTGGATACGATTGCGTACGGCGTGAATCTGCTGGAGATGGAGCCGAAAGAGTTTCGCCGGGTGCTGTTGCTGGTGAGCGAGGAGCGCGACCACGGCAGCAAGCACATCAAGCCGGTGCAACTGATCAAGAACATTGGCGAGTCGGATGTGCTGGTGCTGAGTGTATCGTTTTCGCCGTCGCGAGCGGAGTTTGTGCACGACGCCGCTGACAACGGCGACGACCGCATGTTGAGCATGGTTTCAGCGCTGGCGATGGTGGTGAAGGCCTTCAAGAAGAATGTAGCGAAAGAGATAGCCGAGATGAGCGGCGGCGAGTACACGACGTTCACCAACGACAAGAAGTTTGAGGCGCGCGTGGTTGAGGCGGCCAGCCACACGCGCAACCGGTATCTGATCACCTTCAGCCCGTCGAATCCGACGCCGGGGCTTCATACGATCAAGGTGAAGACTGCGGAGGACTACGGCGCGCACATTGTGGCGCGCGCCAATTACTGGTCCGACCAGGGGCAGTAATCGGCACGGTGCAGCCGACCACTATTTCTCCGTTACCTGGTAGCGCGCATCCATGCCGGCCAGCATGTGATCGCTTATGTGGCAGTGATAGAGCCAGATGCCGGGAGCATCGGGGACCATGTCGGCAGTGATCATCTGCGCGGAGGTTACGGCCAAAATGTCAGTCCGCTGGCCCGCGACCATGACGGTATTGCCGTGCCAGTGCGGCGTGTGCGCGTTATTGAAATCGCCCAGCGTGGCCACATACCAGCGCACGTGATCGCCTTTTTTCATGGTCATCATGGGCGTGTTGCCGTAGATGTATCCGTTGATGGACCACTTGACATTGGTAGCCGCGAATCCGGTGTTCGCGACGGTGCCGACGATTCCATTGGCTGCGGCGAGTCCGAAGTCGGTCTTTTTCACTCCTTTGGGATCGGTGCAATGGTCGCGGATGTTGTCGTCGAGATACCAGCTCTCGTTCTCATTGATGGCGATAAAGATGGTGACGAACTCGTGGTCAACATCCCTGGGGCGGCCGTCAGGCCGGGCCATGCCGCGGCGGGTAATGACGAGACCTCCAAAGAGGCCCGAGGCCACGTCGCGCAGCTCATCGCAGTGCGAGTGATAGAGCCAGAAGAGGGAACTGGGATCATTCGGACCGGGGCCAGCACGCTCAGGAACCTGCCAGGCGTAGGTGTGAGTGGCGCCGGGAGCAACGCAACCGTCGTCTTTGTCGGCGCCGCTGGTGGAGTCGTTGTAGTCGGCGCCTTCCGAATCCTTGAGGTAAAGCACGCCGTGGGGGTGCATGCTGTAAGGATGCGTGGCGTTGTTTTTGAAGACCACCTTGATGGTGTCGCCGACTTCAGCATGGAGGATGGGACCGAGGATGCCGAGGTACTGGTCCTGAGGGCTACGCGGCTTGAGCTTGGAGAAGGCGCCGTCGGTGTATTCGCGATAGATGGCTTTCTTGTTGATGCGGCCGATCTGATGAGGACCAGGCTCGGTGAAGCTTTTGGCAATGTCGTCGAAGTCCATGCCCATGGCTTCGTCGCGGCCTGAGGGCGCGTAGTCCCAGTTCACTTCGTCGGCGGCGACGTAGTAGGTGCGGATTTTGCCGGCGGCGGGTGCGGCGTGGATCGGCAGGGACTGAGAACAGAGAATCAATGCGGCCAGGCAGAAAACGAGCCCTGGGGCACAGCGAACACTTGGCATGGCGGGCTTTCCTCCGAAGGAAGTCGATTTGGGGAAGATCATTAGAGCGCGGAGTGTCAGAAAACGAGGCTCCGCGCGGATGTGGGGAACCGTTTGGGGAAGCTTGTTTGAGCTTCTATCGCCGGAGCGGAATTTGGCAAGGGTTTTCTTTCAAGATTTTCTTTCAAGACGTTCGATTCATTCCACCTCAGTCCGCAGGCGCGGCAGGCAGAAATTCAGGGCCTGGTGAAGCGTCTGAGGGCCAGGAGGCCCTCAGTACTGCCGGCCAGGCCCCAGCGAGCAAAAACTCTCTCGCCCCCCCCCGTTGCGCGACCGCCATCCGGACACGGGCGGTACCGGATTCGACCGGTTGCGAGAAGGGCGGCACTACGGCAACATGTCTGTCGCACGCCGCGCCGCTATCGAGAGTGAGAGACGCGAAACGCCGGCAAGCAGGATGCTGATTCCGATAAGAAGGCCGACGGCCCACTCGCTGCTCGCCGGCCAGCCAATCGTGATCAGCAATCCCAGGATCAAGGTGAGCGTGCCGTCAAGGAAGAAAGATTTGGTGCCCGGCAGCGGACGAAGGCGAATTGCCAGGATGAGCTCGAGAATACCTTTGGTAAATAGATAGAGGACCAGCAGGAGCGTAAGGGAAACGAGAGCGGTGACCGGGCGAATCAGCATGTAGAAGCCGAGGGCCAGATAAAGCAGGCCAAGAACCAGTTCCCAAACGAAACCGCTGGTGCTGCGCATATACCAGGCAAACACAAAGTGAAAGACACCGCTCAAGGCCAGAACCCAGGCGACGACAATGGCGACCGCGATGCCTGCCGCCGGCGGGACGGCGATGGCCAGTATTCCCGCCACCATCATGAGGACGCTCAGAGCGATTCCCCATCCGGCCGACTCCTTGATAACTCCCCCAATAGTAGGCGTGCTCATTATTTCCTCCATTCCAGATGAGTGTGTTGAAGAATTCCGTTGTAACCGAATTGCAGACCGGTTGTTGTCTGGTTTGCTCGATTGACGCCGCGCGGGAACGACGGCCAGTCAACCGGCCTGGCCTGCCGTCGATCGGGGGAATCGAATGCACGGGAAGACCAGTCATGGCTGGTTCTTCGCGAACCGCAACGAGTGAATCCGAGTGGCTAAACTATACACAGAAATCAATAGGAAAGCTCGAATTAATATCGATTACGGCGCCAGGCGTACGGATCGGGAGTCGAGGTTGCGGTCCACGGCGCCTGGAGATTGACTGGCGCGGCGATAGACGACCACTGCGCTTCTGCCCGGCCCCGGCAAAAGGAGAACAACTACCCGTCTTTGCAAGGGAGCGGAATTCCCTCGTACAAGGCATTCATGGTAATCTCACATTAGACACTTGAGAAGTGGACCTGAGAAGAATTTAGGAGTAATCGACGCCGTGCTGGCGACTCAAAAGAAAACCGATCTGATCCAACGCTTCCGCACCCACGAGACCGACACCGGATCCCCCGAAGTCCAAATCGCGATTCTGAGTGAGCGGATTGGCGAACTTACCGAGCATTTCAAGACGCACAAGAAGGACCACGCTTCGCGGCGTGGACTTTTGATGCTGGTGAGCAAGCGCCGCCGCCTTCTGGATTACCTGAAGTCGCACGATTCGGACCGCTATCGGGACGTAATCGGCAAACTCGGAATCCGCAAGTAAGCAAGAAAGCCAACGTTGACCCGGAAGCGCCCAGACCCGATATTGGTCACGGCCCCTGCTTGCCAATCAAATTGGGGCCATGGTGTCCCCGGCGGCCCGCAAATGCTGCTGGGACATGCGCAGAGCTATCGCCAATTCCGGTTTCTCCCTCCGCGAATCCGCCCGAAGCACAAGCAATCCATCCCGGACACAGGCTTGATGCAACTGCCTGTGCATGCAGCGCAGGCGGTGGGCGTGTCGCGCGAGCGCGGCGCATTCCCCCCACAGGTTTCCCAAGCGAAAACAACGAAACGAGGACATTATGTCTACGAAACATGAAGTAGCCGCCGAGCTAGCCGGCGGCAAACGGCTGGTATTTGAAACCGGCCGGATGGCCAAGCAGGCGAGCGGCGCTGCCCTGGTAAGCACGGGCGAGACCGTCGTTCTGGCAACCGCGGTCGCCTCACCCGATCCAAGAGAAGGTGTGGATTTCTTCCCGCTCACGGTCGATTATCGCGAGTACACTTATGCCGGCGGACGCATTCCGGGCGGCTTCATCAAGCGCGAAGGCCGTCCCAGTGAGAAAGAGATCCTGACCGCACGGCAGATTGACCGCCCCATCCGCCCGCTGTTCCCCGATGGATTCCGCAACGAAACACAAGTGATTGCGCTGGTGTTCTCGGCCGACAAGGAGAACGATCCTGACGTAATTGCGATCAATGCGGCTGCTGCGGCCGTATCGCTCTCCGATATTCCGTTTGGCGCGACGGTTGGCGCGGTTCGCGTAGGCCGGGTGAACGGCGAGTTCGTGGTTAACCCCACCTATGCCGAGCGAGCGCTCACCACTGTCAACATCATGGTGGTCGGCCACAAAGACGGCATCGTGATGATTGAGTCGGGCGCCAAGGAAGAGACCGAGGAAGTGATTCTGGCGGCCATCGAGTTTGCGCACGGCGAGATCAAGAAGATTGTTGCCGCAATCGATGAGCTGGTGGCCAAGGCCGGCAAGCCGAAGCGTGCTTTTAATGCGCCGGAGTTCGACGAGGCCTACTACAACGATCTGAAGGCCAGGATCGGGGACCGATTGAAGGATGCGCTGGACACCAAGACTCACGGCAAGACTGAGAGCTACGCGCTGATCAAGCAGATCAAAGACGAGCTGGCGGCCGCAATTCCCGCGGAGGAAGCAGCCGAAGGCAAGAAGAAGCTGGCACATTACTATGAGCTGCTGCGCGAGCGGATCTTCCGCGAACAGGTGACTAAGGATCGCGTTCGTCCCGACCGCCGCGCCTTCGACGAGATCAGGCCCATCACGATTGAAACCAGCGTTCTGCCGCGCACGCACGGCTCGGCGCTGTTTACCCGCGGCGAGACCCAGGCCCTGGTGACGGCTACTCTTGGCACCATGGACGATGGCCAGCGGCTGGAGAGCTACGAGGGCGAACAGAAAAAGAACTTCATGCTGCACTATAATTTTCCGCCGTTCAGCGTTGGCGAAACCGGCCGCATGACCGGTGTTGGCCGCCGCGAGGTTGGCCACGGAGCTTTGGCGGAGCGCGCGATTACCGCAGTCCTGCCAGGAGCCGACGAATCGCCTTATTCGGTGCGTATTGTGTCGGACATTCTGGAGTCGAACGGCTCTTCGTCGATGGCTTCAGTCTGCGGCGCAAGCCTGGCGCTGTTCGATGCCGGCATTCCGCTAAAGGGCGCAGTGGCCGGTGTGGCGATGGGCCTGGTGAAGGAAGGCGACAATTTCGCCATCCTGACCGACATTGCCGGCGCCGAAGACCACTACGGCGACATGGACTTCAAAGTGGCCGGTACGCGCAAGGGCATCACGGCGCTGCAGATGGACATCAAGATCGGCGGTCTGACCCGCGAGATTCTCTCGCAGGCCATGGAGCAGGCGCGCCGCGGACGCCTCTTCCTGCTGGACAAGATGGACGCCGCGCTGAGCGGACCGCGCCAGGAGCGCTCGCAGTATGCGCCGCGCATCGAGACGCTGCAGATTCCAGTTGAGAAGATTCGCGACCTGATCGGCAAGGGTGGCGCCACGATTCGCGGCATTGTTGAGCAGACCGGCGCCAAGATCGATGTAGACGACAGCGGCAAGGTGAGCGTTGCATCGAGCGACGGCGAGGGCCTTAAGAAGGCACTGGCGATGATCAATGATGTGACCGCAGTACCCGAGATTGGCAAGAGCTACCTGGGCAAGGTGGTTCGGCTGGCCGAGTTCGGCGCGTTTGTTGAACTGTTCCCGGGCACCGATGGTCTGCTGCATATCTCTGAGATCGCCGAGCATCGCGTGAAGGAAGTGAAGGATGAGTTGCGCGAGGGCGATCAGGTGATGGTGAAAGTTCTGGCCATCGAAGGCAACCGCATCAAGCTCAGCCGCAAGGCGCTGATTAAGGAACAGAAGGCGAAGCTGGCTCATCTTGCGCCGGCTGAAACTGCCGAGGTTGAGGCTGCGCCGCGCGAAACAGCGCCCCCGGCTCCGCGGCCGCGCCATGAATTCGACGAGCGCCAGCCGGCTTCGAATCAGAGCACGATCCTGATCGAGGGCGGCGATGACTTTGACGATGAAGGCGCCGAAGAGTTCGACGAATCGACCGAGCCGAACTTCAATCGCGCCGACGGCGCGCCGGTCCAGGCAGCAGGCGTACCGTCGAGCGGTGCTGGTGGTGGACGTCCGCAGCAGAACAACAACCGCCGCCGCCGTCGCCGCCGTCCCGGTGGCCGCGGCCCTGGCGGCAATTAAGGCAAAGGCGATTCCACTGGAGCTGAGAGCACAAAAGGCCTGGGCAAAACGCCCGGGCCTTTGTTTCGATGTGCCTGTCAAGGTTCGTCGCGGGCGGGCTGCCAGCTGGCGATGATTGCAAGGCTTTCAGCTTTGCGCCGTTTTGAAGCGCTCAATAGGCAATAGCACCGGCTTAATCCGTCGCAGGCTCGCTCTGTGGATCGGCTGAAGGGACGGAGCGCCCATCGATGCTCGGCTCAGTGAGATTGGGATCGCGGGTTCTGCCGGCGTACTTGTCCCCGTACATCCTGAGATCGGCGGCGATGCGCAGCGATTCTGCATCTATGGCGTCTTCAGGGAAGATAGCAATGCCCACGCTGCAGCCAATGCGCACTGAATGGCCTTCAATTTCGAAGGGGTCTTCAAGAAGCTGCATGAGGGAATTGCCCACGACGCTTGCAATTTCACGCGAGGTGGGCGATTCGAGAACGATCGAGAACTCATCGCCGCCGGTGCGCGCCACGGTGTCTGACCGGCGAACGCGTGCGTCAAAGACCTGGCCTACTCGCTTCAAGAGCAGATCGCCGATGTGGTGGCCAACGGTATCATTCACCTGCTTGAAGTGATCGAGGTCAACCAGCAGCAGTGCGGTCTGTGTTCCGGAACGCCGCGCGCGCTCCAGCGCCCCATTCAGCCTGTCCTCAAAGAGCCTCCGGTTGGGCAGTCCGGTGAGCTCATCGTGAAGCGCGAGGTGCTTGTTGTGTTCGATCTGATCCTCGAGCTGGAGCAGGATCATGCCCACCGCGACCACGTATTTGGGCAGGTTCCAGACTTCGCTCTCTATGTGCGCGTTGGGATAGAAAACCTCAAGAGCTGGTCCGATTACGAAAACTGAAGCCCAGGCAAAGAAGCCCGCAATCGTGATGAATGTGCCGGTCGTGATGCGCTTGTACGTTGTCCAGAAGTGAATGGAGCAGCCGAGATAGACGGTAAACAGCATTGCATTTAGGGCAAGGTCGGAGCCGTTCGGCCGATATTGAAAGGCAAGAAGAAATGCCGACAGGCCGCAATAAGTGCACACGAGAGTCCAGCGAAGGGGATGATTGAACGTCCGCGATGTAATCAGCGCGAGCAGGAGCGGGCCAATCCCAATGAGAGCCGCCGCAGGGACAAACATCCAGGAGCCTGAGGGCGCCGCAATCAGGATGGCCAGGTACAGGGTGTTGGCGCCTAGCAGCAAGAAGAGCATCAAACGGCTGGAGAGCTTATCGCGGTAGGGTACGCAGGCCCACATAAATATGATGCCGGCCCAGACCAACGAAGCATACCCTGCGAGCGTCATCAGGTTTTCGATGAATCCGTTTTGGAACTGGAAAAGGAAGGCCGCAAAATGGAGATCGATGAGCAGCCAGCCGGTGAGCCAGATGCCTGAGACTGTGCTGCGCCCGCGATAAGCCACAGAGGCAAAGGCGCAAGTCAGCAAGGCCACTGCTGCAAGATCCGGTAGTTTACTCCAATCCACCAGCCCACTCCTGACGCACGTTGCTTATATTTAGAATCGGCGAGGCGCGGCGAGTCTCCAAAGCGATTTCTAATGAGTCACGAATCCATTGGGTAAACTTACGTAACCTCGTCGATCAAATCGTGCGCTGCGATTGGTCAGCAGGGCATATGAAACCCCGAGTCGTTCATTAGAGACATGGTTTCGATTGCGGTTGAGCGATCGAAGAGGCTGTTGGCCGATGGCTACGGCGGATCAGGAAAATCCATGTCCACTCGAAATAGTGGAAGGTCAACGCTCCCTGTTGATCACGTTGACTTTGCCTACAGCGGTTCCAGGATTGCCATACCCCGAAAGCAATACCCGCAAGTCGACCCGACCCCAGGGAGGGGCGACCTGGCACACAAGCTGCAAGGGGTACATCTATCCTGGAACCGCTCTAAGTGCCTCCCGGATGCAGCACTCCCTAATCCGCGTTAAGCCTCCTTCAGGCACCTGAAGTGGAGACCCGATTCTGCCGATGGAATAAGTGCGAGACGTGCTCACGCGGGCGCATACCCTGAGCACTTGCGATAGCCGATGATATCGATCAAGAAGTACCTGGACTCCGACTGTTTGCAATCGGAACCCGATCCTGGACCAGAAGGAGACGAGGCCGTGCGAGCGGCTCTCTCTGCTTATGGCTCTGCGCTTGTGGAAATGGGCAACTGCAGCCTCGATGCATGTCCGGGGCTTGGCAGCCACTTAAAGGATCGTCTTGCCCATCTGAGGGCGGGGCTTGTTGTCACGATGGGTGCCAAAGCTCTGTGCACGACAGAAGCTTCAGTTAAGGCGGAGCTCAGCAAATGGGGACGGCAATCTGCGAAGCATTATCAGGGGAAAGCGCGTGAAGTGAAGGAGCTGCTTCTGGTGATGGCGCGAACGGCCGAGTCGCTGGGCTCCAGAGACCAGCGCTGCGCCGGACAGATCGAAGACGTTACAACCCGGCTGAAAGAGATCGTCAGTCTTGAAGATCTCACCCAGATTCGCGCCTCGATTGAGAGAAGTGCGGTGGAACTGAAGAGCTCAATCGAGAGGATGACTGAAGAAGGAAAAGCAGCAATCAATGAACTCAAGACGGAAGTTTCGACTTACCAGGCGAGGCTGGAAGAGGCTGAGAAGATCGCCTTCCGCGACGGGCTGACCGGGCTGCGCAGCAGACTGTGCGTTGAGACGCTCATTGAAGACCGGATTGCAAGCGGCGCGAGATTCTGCGTGGTCATAGCCGATTTGAACGGATTCAAAGCGGTAAACGACCGGTATGGACATGTGACCGGCGACGAGTTACTCAAACAATTTGCGACGGAGCTCAAGTCCGTTTGCCGCTCTACCGATGCCATTGGCCGCTGGGGCGGCGATGAGTTCATGATCGTCTTTGACGGATCGCTCAAGGATGCCGAGCTGCAGATTGAGCGCGTGCGCCAGTGGGTGTGCGGGAACTATGACCTGCGCGCACCTTCGGGCACGGTCAGACTGCGTGTCGATGCGTCGATCGGGCTCGCGGAGCATAAGCCGGGCGAGCTGCTGAATGACCTGGTAGCGCGGGCCGACGAACGGATGTACGCGGAGAAGACGGCGGCGCGCAAAAGCGGGCCGGCAAGTGGTGCAAACGGCGGCGAACAAGGGCCAGGGGCGCGTTGATTCAGGCTTCTCGGCACGGCGAGCGCGGGGAATTGGCGGTCGCCTCATGCTGATGCGTGCTTTCTGTGACCGCCATCACGCTTCGTCATTTTTCTGCCCTTATTTGCACTGCCTTTCTCCCGATTCATTTCTGTACTGGACCCCGCTCAATTTCATGCTTCTAATCTTGAGTTCTTTCATGGCAGGCGAGATGGTGGAACTGCGCCCACATTAAGCAACCGCTAAGGGGCAGCGATGAAATGGCGGGAGGGCCTTTACCGGGCGCCTGCTATTGCGAGGAAACGCTCATGAGGTTATTGATTGCCGAAGACGACAAGGCGCTGGCCCTGTTCCTGAGCCGGGGACTTGAAGCAGACGGGCACCGCATACGTCTGGCGTTCGACGGCGGCTCAGCCGTGGATGCGTTCCGTGAGGATTTGCCGGATCTGACGATTCTCGATCTCAACATGCCGGTGAAGGACGGCGAAGCCGCGCTCGGAGAGATGCGCGCGCTGAATGCCGATCTGCCGGTGCTGGTGCTGACCGGCCGCCAGGAGGTGGACACACGCGTGCGCTGCCTGGACCGCGGCGCAGACGACCTGATGATCAAACCATTCAGCCTGCACGAGCTGCGCGCGCGGTGCAGGGCGCTGCTCAGGCGCAAGCGCGACGCCAAGCTCAAGCTGCGTGCAGGCGATCTGGAACTGGACCGGTTGGATCACATGGCACGGCGCGCCGGGGAAGAGATTCTGCTCACCAATAAGGAATTCGCTTTGCTCGAGCACCTGATGCTCAATCGCGGCCAGTGCATCGCGCGGGTTGAACTTCTGGATTCGGTATGGAACATGGAACCGGCCCAGACCACGAACATTGTCGATGTCTACATCAACTATCTGCGCCGCAAGCTTAAGGACCCGCCGCCGGGACTGTTGATTCGCACCGTGCGCGGGCGCGGCTACCTGGTGCCCTCTGAGGCAGAGCTCGCGGCCACGATTGCGCTGCCGGCAACGCCCGCTAAGCCTGCTCCGGTCGCGTTCGCCAACTAGCCATCGCAACGTCAGTTATTTCAACTTTTTCATGGAGACGATCTCATGCAGCCTTTTCCGATTCCCGCACTCCCTCCCGCTCCCCGAATCCGGCAACGCACAGCCCTTGTCACCAGCGCGGACCGCAGCTTTCGGCAGCAGCTGACGCACACGCTCACCGGCCTGCGCTGGAACGTGCGCGAGGCCGAGGGCGGCGCCGAGGCCTGGGCTGAAGCTGAAGCCACACCCCTCGAAGCCCTCATCGTCGACTCCTGGCTGCCCGATCTCGATCTCTTCGAGTTCATCGCCGATTTTCGGGGCAGCTTTCCCAATGTGGACATTCTTTCCGCCGATGGAACCGCTCACTCCGATTCGCCCCGCGGACCGTACCGGCAAGAGCTTCTGTATGCGATGCGCCAGAGCCAGGACACCGACACAGCTGCCTGGAACACGGCGCCCGAGTTGGCCGAGGTTTCGCCGGCGCCGGCAAGCGCGTCCATAGCGCCCTGGCCGGTGAAAGCAACGGCTCCAGCAATCGTGTGTGAGGCGGCTTCGGGGCAGATCGCAAGAGAGTCATCGCCTTTGGAGCAGATGCCGCGCCGCGTTGAATCGATCGGACGGACTGAGCGGCAGCCCATCGCCGACCGGCTGCCGGAGCTGATCGGCAATGCCCCATGCATGCTTGAAATCAGCCGCCGGGTGCGGCTGGTGGCGCCGCGGCTGACGCCGGTGCTGATCGAGGGTCCGACCGGCTCGGGCAAGGAACTGGTGGCAGAGGCCGTACACCGGCTCTCGACCCGCTCCCGCAAGCCATTTGTCGCCATCAACTGCGCGGCGATTCCCGAGTCGCTGCTTGAGGCCGAACTCTTCGGACATACGCGCGGGGCCTTTACCGGCGCGGTGCAGGGGCGCATGGGCAGGATCGAGGCCGCCGACGGCGGAACGCTCTTTCTGGACGAGATCGGCGAGATGCCGCTGTCGCTGCAATCGAAGCTCCTGCGTTTTGTGGAGTGCGGCGAACTGCAGCGCGTAGGCGACAACGAGACGGTCAAGGTGGACGTGCGCATCGTGGCGGCAACCCATCGGCCGCTGGCCGAGCATGCGCAGTCGGGCAGCTTCCGCCCCGACCTTTATTACCGTCTTGCGGTATTTCTCATCCACACCCCCGCCCTCTCTGAGCATACTCAGGATCTGCCCCTGCTTGTGGAACATTTCATGCAACAGATGGGGCGGGAGTCGCCGCTGAAGCGGGTCGACGAGACCGCCATGGCGAAGTTGGCGGCGCACGACTGGCCGGGCAATGTGCGCGAACTTGAGCACGTTCTCGAGCGGGGTCTGATCCTGGCCGGCGACTCGCCCGTCCTGACTGCAGCCGACATCGACTTCGGGCGGATGGTCAACTAAGCGGGGCGGACCTGGGGACGGAGCGAAATTGGATCGCCGGCAGGATGGTTTTGGAAACGGAGGGCCGCTGCAATGCAGGTTGAAACGATGCTCAGCGATCAGATCGCGCGCTTCCTCGATCTGGCCACGGCCGAAGCCAAGCTGACCGCGGCCAACATGGCCAATATCGACACCCCCGGATACAGAACCGTGGGGATGGACTTTGAAGCCGAGATGCGCGAGGCGATGAGCGATGTGGCCGTGGATCGCGGGCCGAAGCGGGTTCGCGTCATCGATGTCGACGGCCTGATTTCCCGGCCCGACGGCAACAACGTTTCCATGGACCGCGAGAGCCTGAACCTGGCCGAGGCGCAACTGCGGTTCAAGACCGGCGTCGCGCTTCTGCGCGGAGAATACCAGCGCGTGATGGACGCTATTCACGCCGACGGAAAGTGAATTCAGGGATCAGGGGTCAGGGATCGGGCAGAGGAGCGAGCGCGATGAATCTCTTCGGAATGATGGACGCATCGGGCGAAGCCATGCAGGCGGAACGGGTTCGGGCCGAGGTGGTGGCGGCCAATATGGCCAACGCTGAGACGACACGCACGGCCTTGGGCGGAGCGTATCGCCGCCAGCACGTGGTCTTCGCGGCCGACAGCGGCGATGCCCGGTTTCTCGATTCCATGAGTCGAGCGTCGGGGACCGCGAATGCCGCTCTCCCGCCGGCATCGGGGCTGGCCTCCGGTGCCCCGCAGCGTCTGGGATCGGGCAGCATTGCCGTGGCGCCGGGCGTGCACATCGCCGCGGTCGTCGAAGATCCCTCACCGCCGCTGCGGCGCTACGATCCGGGACATCCCGACGCGGGGCCGGACGGTTACGTCGAGTATCCCGACATTAACCCGATCTCCGAGATGGTTGATCTGATGGGCGCAACCCGCGCTTACGGCCTAAACGGCTCGGCCGTTCAGGCCGAGAAGGGCATGATCACCTCGGCGCTCGAGATTGCGAAGTCGTAGCACAAAGGTCCACCGGGATAAGGAGGCACAATGCTACCGTCGATCGCCCCAATCAACACCGCGCTTACGGGATTGAATGCGCCGGCTTCGATCGCCGGCGGCTCAAAACTATCTTCGGCGCTCTCTCCAGGCGGCGGAAGCGGCCATGGGGCTCCATTCTCCGATCTGCTCACCGATGCGGTGAGCCAGGTGGACGAACTGGAGTCCCAGGCCCGCGCCGCCGTATCCAGCCTGATGACCGGCAACGGCGTGGATGTGCATCAGGCCATGATCGCAACGCAAAAGGCAGATATGGCCTTCGAGATGGCGCTGGCGGTTCGCAACAAGGCCGTTCAGGCCTATCAGCAGGTGATCGGAATGCAGTTCTAGAGGGCCGCCGGAATCTGATCGAACACAAAACGAATGGCGCCTGGGGCACAACTCGAGAAGACCGCGCCGGCCATGCCGGGGCAGCCGCAGTGGACCGACCGCATCGCCGGAGCATGGGGGCGAACACAGGTTCTGTGGGCCCGGATGGCCCCCGGGCAGCGCCGGGGCGCGGCGATAGGCGGCTTTCTGGCTGCGGCGCTGGTCGCGTGCGCGATCTGGCTGATGGCGCGGCCCGACTGGCGCACGCTCTACACCGGCCTCGACCCTGAAGATGCCCGCCAGATCGGGCAGATTCTCTCGCAGGCGCAGATCAGCTTCGACATGACGCTGGACGGAACCGGAATCCGCGTTCCGGCAGCGATGCTGGACAAGGCCCGGCTGGCCGCTGCGGCCAAGGGCGGGGTGAAGAGCGGAAGGCTTGGCTTTGAGATCTTCGACAAGCCCAACTGGGTGGGCTCGGAGTTCGATGAGCGGGTGAACTACCAGCGGGCGCTCGAAGGCGAGCTCGAGCATACGGTGGGCACACTCGGAGACGTGGAGTCGGCACGGGTGCACTTGGTTTTGCCGCACGATTCGCTCTTCCGCGACGAAGAGCGGCCGGCCAAGGCCTCGGTGGTGCTCAAACTGAGGCATATCTCGCTGGCCGACGGCGAGGCTGAGGCGATCCGCAACCTGGTGGCCTCGGCCGTGGACGGGCTGACTCCCGACCACGTGGTTCTGGTTGACGCTGCCGGCCGTTTGCCGCTGGGGCCGAAGACCGCCGAAGCCATTGCGCTTGGCCAGGAGCAAGAACTCGAAGACAAGCTGGTGGCTACGCTCGAGCCGGTCACGGGGGTGGGCAACGTTCGCGCCTCGGTGACGCTCAACTACGATCCGACCGCAACCGATATTACCCAGGAGACCTACGATCCCAATCAGACGGCAACGCTGGCGATCGAGCGAACCGAGGAAAACTCGGGCGGCGAGCCGGTGGCTGCCGGGGTTCCGGGGACGGCATCGAATGCGCCCAACACGCAGGCTCTGCCGGTTTACCCCAGGCAGACCGCTCCGCCGCAGACGTCCAAGACCGAGTCCAGCACCTACGGCGTTTCGAAGACCGTAAAGCATACGGTGGAGAACTCGGGCCGTCTTCGCCGGCTCACTGCGGGCGTCGTGGTGAATGACCGGCTGGTGCAGCCGGCAACAAAGTCGAAACCGGCTGTCTGGCAACCGCGCACAGCCGAGGAGCTGCGCAACCTGACCGCGCTCGCCCAGGCGGCGGTGGGCTTCGATCAGTCGCGGGGCGATGCCCTGACAATTCAGGATCTCGCCTTCGAGCAGAATCGGGCCGCGGCGCCGCCGGCATTGCCGCAACAAATCCTGACGGCGGCAGAGAGCTCGCCGGTGCTGGTCAAGTACTTGGCGCTGCTGATGGCAACGGTCGTGATTCTCTTCTTCGGAGTGCGGCCGGCGTTGAAGCGGGCCGCGGCGGTTCATGCCGATACCGGCAAGGGAATGCCGCACCAACTCGGCCCCGGCGAAGTCGCCCCCGCAAGCGCCCTGCCGATATCTCCGGTCGAGGTCGATCCCGAACGCGCGCGATCGCAGGAAATATTCAACCAGGTGACAGCGGAGATGAAACGCGAGCCGACGCAGAGCTCGCGGCTATTGCAAAGCTGGATTCACTCGGATTGACACGAGGGTTCAATTGGCGGAGCAGGCGGCATTGACGGGAGCGGCAAGGCGCAGAGGCACGGAGAATCTCTCCGGCATCCGCAAGGCGGCGATCCTGCTGGTGGCCGTCGGCGAGGGTTTGGCCAAGGAGATTCTGCGCGCACTGCCGGAAAACGACGTGGAGCGGCTCACCGAAGAGCTTGCCGACCTGCGCGGCGTCTCGCCTGAGCTCTCGGCCGACGTGATTGAGGAGTTCTGGGAGCTGCTTGAGACCCAGAGCTTCATGGTGCATGGCGGCATTGACTACGCCAGCCGCCTGCTCGTGGATACCTTCGGCAAGCAGCGGGCCGACGATCTGCTGATGCTGGTGCGCCGCGCGCAGGAGGCTGCGCAGGGCAACCTGGCTAAGCTGCAGCGCACCGACCCGCAGCAACTGGGCAAGCTGCTCGACTCTGAGCACCCGCAGACCATCGCGCTGGTGCTGGCCCATCTCGATCCGCGCAAGGCGTCGATGGTGCTGGCCAGCCTGAGCGAGGAGCACAAAGTCGTCGCCATCCAGCGCCTGGCCGAGATGCGTCAGTTTTCGCCCGAGATGGCACAGAAGGTGGCGCACATCCTGCATCGCCGGCTTGAGAGTGTGGGCGACGCAGGGCGGAAGAGCTACTCGGGATTCAAGGCCGTCGCCGATCTGCTCAACCGGCTCAACGCCGAAGAGGCCAAGAGCATCCTCGAGACCATCGAGGAGGGCCAGCCGGAACTGGCCCTCAGCATCCGCAACCTGATGTTCACGTTTGAGGATCTGGTGACAGTGCCCCCAGCCACGATTCGCGAGGTCGTGTCCGGTGTGGACAAGCGGCAACTGGCGCTTGCGCTGCGCGGCGCAAACGAAGAGTTGCGGGCGCAGATCTTCAAGGCGATGAGCTCGCGCGCGGTGGAGATGTTGAAGGAAGATATGGAGGTTCTGGGTCCGGTGCGGTCGCGCGAAGTAGCGCAGGCCCAGCAGGAGATTTTGAATCTCGCGCGCCGGCTCGAAGCCGAGGGCAAAGTGATTTTGAAGCTCGAAACCGGCGACGAGATGCTGGCCTGAGGGACATTTGGGCCAACTTGAGAGGACAGCGGCCCGCTGGCCCCGGGAGCATTTGGTGCGACTTGAGAGTACGGTTTTGCCGTTGATTTGAGAGGACGGCGGGCCATTGGCAGAACGGCCCGACTGCTGAGTGAAGGGCCTGAGGAGCAGCCAGGTGAGCCAGATTGAGGTTTTTGAGTATCCGCCGAGTTCGCCTAACCATTCCGCATCGGAGTGGAACGGCTACGAGGACTCTGAAAGCGAATCTGCGCCCGAGGCCGGATCAGCCGCGCATTTCGACCCCTTTTTTGACTGGGAAAGGCGCCTCGCCGAGGAGGCGCGCACGGCCTTCGATGCGGGACGCGAGCGGGGCCGCGAGGAGGCGCAGGAGGCTGAGCGGGAGGCCATGACGAGCTCGCGCCGGCAGGAAGAGCGCCGCATGGCCGGCGTGATGGAAAGTTTTGCCGAAGCCCGGGAACGCTATCTGCGCGCGGTAGAAGGTGAAGTGGTCAAGCTGGCGCTGGCGGTTGCGGCCCGGATCCTTCGCCGCGAGGCGCAGATGGATCCGCTGCTGCTGACCGGCGCGGTTCGCGTGGCGCTGGGGCAGCTCGCAGCGGCTACCGAGGTGAAACTGCGGGTGCCGGCATGCGATCTTGAGCTCTGGCGCGAGGCGATTACGCATCTGCCAAATCTTGTCGCGAAGCCCGAGGTGCTGGCTGGCGAAGGGCTGCGGCTGGGCGATTGCATGGTGGAATGCAATCTGGGAAAAGTCGACCTGGGGATTCGCTCGCAACTGGGCGAGATTGAACGCGGATTCTTCGATCGCGCCGGCGGCGAAGTGCGAAGCGAAGCGGCGAAGGAGCTGCCGGCGTTGCGGGAGGCGTGCCGATGACCGCGTTGCTGGGACGGTACTTTGCGCGCCTCGAACGCGGTCAGCCGTGGCGTTGGCGGGGCAGGGTCGTAGAAGTCGTGGGGCAGACCATCGAATCGGCCGGGCCTCTGGCATCGGTGGGCGAGTGCTGCGAGATTATCGGCCGGACGGGCAGGCATCATCTTGCCGAGGTGATCGGGTTCCGGGGAACGAATGTGCTCTCGATGCCGGTGGAGGACATCGATGGGATTCGCTTTGGAGACGAGGTTGCGGCGCTAGGCAAGGGGCCGGAGATCGAGGTAGGAACGGCCCTCAAGGGGCGTGTCCTGAATGCGCTGGGCCGTCCGATCGACGGGGGCCCGGCGCCGGCCATCTCGGGTTCGATACCGCTCGACGGCAAACTGCATTCGCCCCTCGAGCGCACGCCGATCCGGACGCCGCTGGGGACGGGCATTCGCGTGATCGACGCCATGATGACGGTAGGCCGCGGGCAGCGCGTGGGCATCTTTGGAGGATCGGGCGTGGGCAAGAGCACGCTGATCGGCATGATGACGCGCAACACCGAAGCCGATGTTACGGTGGTGGGCCTGGTGGGCGAACGGGGCCGCGAGGTGGGAGAGTTCCTTGAGGATGCGCTCGGCGAGGAGGGGCTGGCGAAGTCGGTGGTGGTGGTGTCGACCTCGGATGAATCGCCCCTCAAGCGGATGCGCGCGGCGCTGGCCGCCACAACGGTGGCCGAGTTCTTTGCGGAACAGGGCAAGAGCGTTCTGCTGGTGCTGGACTCCCTGACGCGCTTTGCCATGGCTGCCCGCGAGATTGGATTGGCGGCCGGCGAGCCGCCCACCGCCAAGGGGTACACGCCCTCTGTCTTTGCGCGCCTGGCGCGGCTCATCGAAAGGGCCGGGCAGTTCCGCGCCGGATCGATCACCGCGTTTTATACCGTGCTGATGGAGGGTGACGATCAGCAGGATCCGCTGGTGGATGCGGTGCGGTCGCTGCTCGACGGACACATTGTGCTCTCTCGCGCGCTCGCGGCCGAGGGCTGGTATCCACCGGTGGCGGTCATGGACTCGATCAGCCGGCTGATGCCGATTGTTGCCGGAGCCGAGCATCGCGAACACGCGGCTCTCATCCGCAAGTTGACAGCGGTCGTCTCCCGCTCCGAAGACCTGGTTCGCATCGGCGCGTACAAACCGGGCGTCGACGCGGAGCTCGATCGCGCGTTGACGGCACGAGGCGCAATGCGAGAGTTCATGGTCCAGGATGCGCACGAGGATATCGGTTTTGCCGAGTGCCTTGACCGGCTGGCAGCGCTCGCCTGTGAGGTGTAGCCAATGGGCTCCGCGCGGACGATTGAGCGCATTCTGCGCATCCGCCAGTTGCAGGAGGACGAGAGCCACCGGGCGTTGGAACTGGCGCTGGCCGAAATGGCGCAGCTGGAACTCGCATTGCGCGCGGCGAAGAATAGAGAACGCGCCGGCCGCAGCCTGGTGGCCGCAAGCGCGAAGAGCGGGGAGATTGCCGACCGCATAGCCGGCATCGAAGAGTCACGGAGCGCCGCCCGCCGGGCTGTGGCTCTCGCATTGCGAATTCGAACCGCGGAAGACGAGGTGGCAGCACTGCGGCAGGATTACCTGGGCAAGCGCACCAGCCGGCTGCAGGCTGAAACCCTCGCCGGACAAGAGAGGGCGCGGGAGGCCGCAACGGGTCTTCGTCGCAGCCAGCAGGCTCTGGACGACTGGTACCTGAACCGGATGCGCCTGAACGGCGGCCTGGGTCACGACGAAGACCGGAAGTGATTGTCGATCGGGCGGCGATCGTCGCCGGGGATCGGCCGATCTAGAGCGGAACCAGAGTAACTGTGACCTGTTGAGTCTTGTTCAGGATCGCCGCTCCCTGATGGTCGCGTCGACTCAGATTCTGTGGTTTCGGGATACATCGACTCTGGTTCCGCTGTAGCCAGGACTTGAGAAGAAACCCACACTTCCCGGCGTTTCATTCCTGATCCGGTACATCTCTTCCCAATTCCTGACACTCTTCTAACCGCCCCCAGCCTCGTTTGGCACCAATGCTGCTCGTTTCCTGCGCGTGACAATTGCCGCAGGTTTGGAAATCGACGTTGGGAAGGTTCCGGGGCAGGGAACAAGTGGGTCACCTGGAGCGATGGGTGTTGGCCGCGCGTGGGGGAATGCGACCAGGACCCCGGGGCTCATAGGGAGTTCAACATCGGCAGGAACCACCGCGCCGCAGAGCTTTCAATCCAACTGGCAGCAGATGGTCGCGACCTTCGATAACTCTGCGGATGAAGAAACGCCCGCGGCGGTCGTACAGGGCAGGTTGAAGGCGATGGCAACAGACGATCCAGCGTATTCATCGTTGCTGAACGCGAACCTGCCGCGTGTTGAGACTGCGAGCCGGGAGCTTGCGGAGACAATTCAGCCGCCAGGTGCCAAGTCGGCGCAAGCATCCGCGACGCTGGGCCGCGCGATCGAGGTTTCAGGGCAACCGGTAGATCCCGAGGCCGTAGATGAATCGTCATCGGACGCCGCTTCGATTTCAGTTCATTCCTTACACGCCAAGCAAAGTGCTCCCGATCGAACGGCATCGGCGAAGACGACGCAATCGCAGACAGGTTCGCCATCCCTCACCGATGCGGCATCAGCGCTGGCATCGCAGACGATTGAGCCCGTCCTGCCGGCGATCGTGGTGAAGACACCGGTCGGCAGCGCCTCGCAGCTTCCCACCTTATATCCATCGGACGCGAACGCTGGCGCGCATCCGGCAATTGCGCCTGCGAATCCGGGTTCGCGTGGTTCAGTCCCAAATGCAGTGGCGCCAGCGCCAAAAGCGGAGCCACCCGCGCCGAATGCCGTTGATCGGCCGCTTGAAGCGCCAGCTTCTGCTGCCGGCGAAACCTCAGCATCGCACCCGGTCATCGCAGAAAACGTGCCGGGGACGACTGCAGATCCAACGGCCGTAACCACCGCCGGCGCAGGATCAAATCAGCCGGCTGAATCTCCAAAGACCGTTTCCGGTGGTGTCCCGGCAGAACCATCAACGCCGTCTGCCGTCGATAACGGAGTGGTGAGCTCGCTCTCATCCGCCTCCGATGCGAACGCAGCCCGGCCCGAGACTGCCGCGGCGCGCGTGACCACCGGCGCGCAGAGTATTCGAGTCAATCATGGCGGCGATTCCCAACTGAACCCGGCGGTGCAGGGAATACACGGTCAGCTGAACGGCGCCACCGGGGGTTCAGCCGAAATCCGCGACACGGCGACCGTCTTGCCCTCAATCCCCGGTGCGGGACCGGCTCCTGAGACATTCTCAGACGCTTCGCCAGCCGCGACATTCTCTGCGCTCGACGGCGCGAACAGTTCGATGCATTTTACGTGGACCCATGCCGCCCCGCATGAGGCCGAGGCCGGATTTGAGGATCCTTCGCTGGGCTGGATTTCGGTTCGGGCGGGGTTGAATGCCGGCAGCATCAGCGCAGTGGTTGTGCCGGGCTCGGCCGACGCGACGCAGGCGCTCGGCGCGCACATGGCCGGGCTGCATGACTACCTTGCCGATCGGCACAGTCCGGTCGAGTCGCTGACTCTGGCGACGGCGCAGAACTCCGGAGCGGATGCGGGATTGAGCCAGGGAATGCAGCATCAGGGCCAACAGCAATCGGCCGAGGACAGCCCGGCGAATGCGCAGACTTTGAACTCTCTGACGGCCGGCTCAGCCGCAGTGCAGTCTTCGCAAGAAATCCATTCGAGTAGCGATGAGAGCCAGTCGATTCTTCAGCCACCGGGGGGGAGATACATCTCGGTGATGGCATGAACCGGAACAACCGGGGAGCAGGGAAGCACCGAGGGGAGCGAGAAGGGAAGCAGCAGGCAGGGGATCGAACGGCAGCAAGGAGGGCAGCATGACAACAGCGATCTTTCATCATACTTTGACAGCGGGGCAGGCGGCAGCAGCCAAGGCGGCGATGCCGCTCACGACCACGACGTCGGGTGCCAACGGCGCCAGCGGGTCAACTGACTCAAGCACCTCGACCAGCTCGGCAACCATCTCGGCAAATGACTTTCTCACGCTGCTGGTGACCGAGATGCAGAACCAGGACCCGACTGAAGATACCGATCCGAACGAGTACATCAATCAGCTCGTCCAGGTGAACAGCCTCGAACAGTTGATCGATATCAATCAGACACTGACCACGGACCTGGGCAGCGCGCCGACAAACTCAATCTCTTCGAGCAGCGACGCCAGTTCGACCAGCACCAAAGCGGCCACTCAAGTTGCGGCGACATCAGCTCCGGCCGCGGGCTCAAAGACCGCCGAGATCATGCAGGCTCTGCACGTTGGCGGCGGATCTTCGCCGGGCTCACTTGGTTCCACAGGCTCCTCCGGCATCTTGCCGTCAGGATTGCAGGCCGTCCAGACGCAGGCTTCGCCGGTGGCCGGCAACCTCGGCATCCAGAAAACGGATCCCGCGGCCACGCGCGTTGCTCACGCCCTGGCTGGCCGGACGCACGCTGCCGCAACCAATCCCGCGCCGGTCACAGCGGCGAACTGATCCATAACCTGGCCCGCGCATCGCGCGACACTGCTCACCAACATCAGGAGGAGAAGCATCATGGCAAGTTTCTTTATTCCACTTACCGGACTACAGGCCGATTCCACGGCTCTGAACACCATCGCTAACGATCTCTCGAATATGAATACGACCGCTTTCAAAGCGCAGACGACGAACTTCTCCAACCTCTTTTTTCAGCAGATTGGAGAGACCGGTTCGGGAAATCTTATCCAGGTAGGCGCGGGCACGCAGGTGGCGTCGAACTCCACCGACTTCTTGCAGGGATCGTACAACACGAGCGGCATGAGCTCGTCGGACATGGCAATCGACGGCAACGGGTTCTTTATCGTGAAGGACAGCGATGGCGCAACCGCCTATACCCGCGACGGCTCCTTCTCGCAGGACACGAGCGGAAACCTGGTTACGGCCAACGGGTCTATGCTGATGGGCTACCCGGCAGTGAACGGAGTGGTGAATACGAGTGCTCCACTGACCGCGATCAGCGTGCCGCTGATGGGCCAGGTGCAGCTGCCGGCGGCCACGCAGAACTTCAGCATGACGGCGAACCTCGACTCCGAATCCACCAGTGCATTCCCGGCCACGGTTTCGGTCTACGATTCACTGGGTGCAGCCCACAATGTGACGGTCACCTACACAGAGACCGCGCCGGGCACCTGGACCTACTCGGCCCAACTGCCGGCGTCGGACTACGCGAGCGGAGTCTCCACGCCGATTACCGGAACACTGAACTTTGACCAGAACGGCAATCTGATCAGCGTTGCGCAGGGCGCCGGCGCCGCGCAGAACGTGGGCACCGCGGCTGGCGACATCTCATCAATTCCGCTCGACTTTAACCTCAACGGTCCGCTCGCCGACGGCGCCAATACTCTGAACCTGAACTGGAATCTGCTCGGCTCAGGCGGCACGCCGAACATCAGCCAGGTCGATGAAGCTTCTGCGGTGTCGGGAACGACGGCAGATGGAAACGGCGCGGGCACCTGCACCGGATTCACGATCGGCGCCGACGGCACGGTGACGGCGCAGTACACCAGCGGAACGCAGGTGGTTGGCCAGATTGCGCTGGCCAATATGACCAATCTGCAGGGCCTGAACCTCGAGGCCGATGGCGAATACCAGACAACTCTGGCCAGCGGGACAGCGTCGGTTGGCGCAGCGGGCAGCGGCGGACTTGGCGGCATTCAGGACTCGGCGCTCGAGGACTCCAACGTGAACATCTCTTCAGAGTTCAGTGACCTGATCATCGCGCAGCGCGGGTTCGAGGCGGACTCGAAGGCAGTTACAACCTTCGACACGGTCGCGCAGGACACGATCAACATGGTGCATTAGTTCTGAGGGCCGAAAGGCGCTCAGAACAGTTTTCAGTTATCAGTAATCAGTACGGCGGCGAGATTCCTTTGGGATCTCGCCGCTCGGTTCTCGCCGGCTTGTTAGAAATGCGCGTCAGCCGTTTTCTACGCGCGCCTTTATGTCGGAGTACGCCGCCTCGATGAGCCTGCGGAGCGCTGCGGCGTCTATGGGCGTTCCCGGCTCCAGCTTCACGTGACGCATGAATTTGCCGGCGCCCTGCAACACGCGGGCCGGATCGGGCAGCGACGCGCCGTGAAAGAACCCCACGTTTACGTGCGAAGTGAATACATTCACGTAGCCGAAGGGCGCATCGCCCAGGCAGGCCACCGGGCATCCGTCATGCAGGAGCTCGCGGACTTCGTCCCCGCATCTTCGCATCACTTCAAACCACTCGCGCGCGATGGCTCCCAGGTCGCCTTTATGCATTTTGAACCACGCATCGATGGCGGGATCGCGTTCCTGAGCGCCGTTGAATCGCAGCAGGCCGGTGTTCATGGTGGCTACATGTTAAATGCCGAAGGCTGAGGCGAGGTTGTACCCTGTAGCTACCGTCCACGGCCCACCCTCCACGTTCCACCGTCCACGGTCCACCGCTACAGGCTATCCTTGTTGAGGCAAATCATGACCATTGAAACTTCTGCAATCGTGAACGTTAAACAGGCGGTGCCGTTTTTCGGGGTGACCAACATGGAAGCTTCGCTGAAGTTCTATGTTGACGGGCTGGGGTTCAAGATGACCCGCTATTGGATTCCGGATCGCGCTGAGGACAAGCCCGACGGCAGAATTCGCTGGTGCTGGCTTGAGCTGGGGGCTGCCGCCATCATGCTTCAGGAGTTCCTGCCGGAGCGCCGCCCGAAGGAGACGCTTGGGACTGGAGCATCGGTCTGTTTTCAGTGCGAAGACGCGCTGGCGCTTTATCGCGAGTTCAAAAGCCGTGGAATTGAGGTGCGGTACCGTCCATTTGTGGGAAACCGTCTGTGGGTCGTTCCGCTGACCGACCCCGACGGATACCGCATGGAGTTCGCGAGCCCCACCGATGCGCCGGAGGAAAGCGAGTTGGAAGAAGACGGGGACTAAGGGACTGAGGGACCAGGGACTGAGGGCGAGTCAGCAAGTCGGCGAGTCAGCGGGCTGGCGGTTTACCCTCCCACCCAAGCGGAGCTTGGATGGGGCACCCCTGTTTGTGGTCGGTTTGCATCGTCTATTTAAAGATGGGCCACCCGCCCAACTGGCCGCCTTAAACGGGGCGCGGTCGTTATTTCGAGACTGCCGGTGCCGGCAGGAACAACAGCACGAAGATGGCGATAAGCGCTAGAAAACCTGCTACAAGCAAATAGAACTTCGCGTGATAGAGGAACGCCTGTGCCTTATAAGCGCAAGAATCCTTGTCATAGAGGACGTTTTCCTTTTGCCCGGTATTTTCCGCTTTGTGGTATGCGCTTTCAGCCATCTTGGTGAGCGCCACATATTGGAGCATGTCCAACACAAGAACGAGCACCGAAATAGTTGCAAGCGTGAGAAGAAGGCAGCTTGGGACCCGGCCAGCCATCGTTTTCAGTGGATCGTCGTGGACAGTAAGCAGGGACCAGGCAATCGCAAGGAAACCGAATGCCAGCGTCCGCGTCTGCGTGCTGACCTGACCGCTCGCTTCCTTCTTCCGGGAATAAACCTCATCGAGGGTGGGCATCGTTCGCCGTCCTACTTTACGATTCCGTAGCCGCCGTCTCCCGTGCCGCCTGAGTCGCCGCCGTCGCCGCGCTTCCTTTCGAAGATGCTGAAAGAAGTGCGGCCCTTCTTCGCGCCCGTCTTCGAACGCGCTGACAATACAATCCCGGAGAGGTTCCTAAAGCGTACTTTCTTCGATCCGGAGCCCGCGATCACCTTGCGGGCGGTCTTCTTTGGCACCGAGGCTGCAGTCAAAATCGCTCTGGCCTCTTTCAGAAGCTCGATTTCGGCGTCAATCTGTTTTAGCAGGCTCTCGTAGTCCATTCCACTGTTCTCCGTTGCAGGCCGATTAATTGTCGAATAGGCTGTTTACCGCCGCGAAGAGGGCTTCAAATCTTTTTATGGTTGTCTTATCGACAGATGCGGGGGGACTGCTGGCGAAGCGAGAGGCGACCAGGTAGTGGTTAAATCCGCCACTGGGTCTCACGCTTATAGCCTTATCCTTCAAGTGACGTTCAATTCTCTCCACGATTCTATCGCCAGGGGGCAGATCGTTTGCCTTTATGAGCGCACCTTTCAACTGCTTGGAATACGCCTCGTTGAATTGCTCGAGATACTGGTCGACCTCGAACAGGTCCTCTATGTCACTTGGCTGCCCAGTCACGCCTGGCTTCTTGACATCGCGGAATTGCGAGACGTTCAGGATCGCTTTCTGAGAGATTATCTTCTGCTTCACCAAGTCCATCAAGCTCTGTTCGGGAGCGCCGCGATAGTCGTGAAGCACGGCCAGCTTTAGGCCGCTCGCCCCTAGTAGAGCAATGAATGTGACGACCTTATCTAGGCCGCCTGCTGGCACAATCGTCACGTCGTCACGTAGTGCTGTTTTCCCATCGGTTTCCAGAAAACCGCCGAGGGCTTTTAGATAGATAAGCTCAGATGGACCCTCAACCAGAAGGTTTCGTTCAGATATAAAGAGGTTCTGGGCGATTGTCCAGCCGAGCGCGGCCTGTAGGGGGAAAATGGTCCGCGGGTCCGATGCCGAGACGTCCTTCGAAATTACGGTTCCTTCTTTTGGCTTGTCCTCGACAACGCGCACTTGATGCAAGCGATCCGAATGAATCATAAATGGTGAGTGCGTTGTGTATAGAACTTGATGCTTTTGGGCCAGGCGGTCGATATAGCGCAGAAAGTCGGCCTGAGCAAGGGCATGCAGCGCTAATCCTGGCTCATCCAGCAGCAAGATCAGATCAATATTTTCCGCCCCCTCCACTGCGAGCTGGTGTTGAACGCTATCGAACCAGACTAGAAAGCTAAAGAACCAAATAAAGCCCCGGCTTCGCTGCTGAAATGGCGTGCTGACTCCACGGTGTCGCCGGTTCTTAATCCGAAGGTACAGATTGGGGCCATTGTTATAAGGTACTGAGTCGTTCGGGTCCACTGTAATATCGACCTCGACCTCCAGATCCTCGTTTTGCTTCCAGAACTCCATGATTTGATCTGTGAGGCTAATCGATACGCCTTCGACCTTCGCTTTTAGCGGTTCGTATCCGCCCGCAGACGTGAAGTCTGTGATCGAAATGTCAGCCATTCTCAGCAAGGCGAGTACCGCGCGATGCTGCGGCTCAAGCTGTTTCGGGTTACTCTTCGCTTGTGTTGCGCGGCTTGCCAAATCGGCAAGGTTCATCTTGCTTGGCAACAGATCATAGTCGCTGAAATAAAGGAATTTGGGGATCCTTCCGTTAAGCCATGCCCAGGCCTCCCACGAAACAACGGATTCCCAAGTGGTCGCCGCAATTCGAGCCTTGATGGTGTTCAAGAATTCTTTGTCGTGGTCAGTTAGGCCAGCGCCCTGAAGAAGATCTGGGATTTGGCGAACCCGAGCCGCCTTTGTTATGACTGCGATCGCATCCGCGCTTAAGGCGGACCCATTGAGCATCGAGGAAAGAACCGGCTTTTCGTCGACGTGGATTCCGGCAGTAAGAGTGTTGTCGTATTTGTGTGTTACTGAAAAGGAGAAGTCTTCGGTCAGGGCTGAGCCTAAGTGCTTATTCAGTTCCGATATTTCCTTGGGGCTGAGTTGGTAAGTCAAAACGGCTACATCTTCGGGCTTGTCCTTGCTGCGCTTCAAATAGGCGGGGAGATTTCTTCTCGGATAGTCCTCAATTGGCTCGAACTTGGCAAGCTTTAATGCATCGTTGGCTTTATCTAGTGCCTGGAGGAAGATGGTCTTCCCCGCTTCATTCATTCCTACTAAGACCGTGACTTCCTTATCGACGGAAACTTTTTGGGCCGCGTTTATCGACTTAAATGGGCCAACCGTAGCAGATACAAGTTGCACATCATCCTCCCTACCGGATCGTTGCGAAACCAATCCTCAGTTCGAGTGCCTGTCGTCAACGGTTATCCAGGACAGGGAGGCGCCCCTATCGGCAGCATCTCCTTGGGCAGGTCGCTCCTATGTTACTACGTTCGCTTCGTTTGGGGCGTAGTCAGGCCGATTTGGGTTTGATTTCGATGAGTACGGCGGAGGCATGGGCGAGGGCGCCGCGGAATCGCGCGGTTGTTCGATCGCGTGTATAGAATTGACCATTTACTTTCCCCCGGCATGAGTAAACTGCGGGCTGATCTGCCGGTGACGCGCGATTCGGGCTGAAGGCAGAACGTGGAGGGAAAGGAATGTTTCACATACTCTGGTACTTGATTATCGGGCTGCTGGCAGGGGTTATCGCGAAATCGGTGATGCACGTGCACATGACCCTCATGTGGACCATCGTGCTCGGGGTCATCGGATCGATCCTCGGCGGCGGCGTCAGCCACATGATTTTTCGCCCGAGAAGCGAACGATTTCATCTCGCCGGCCTGATTTTTTCCACATTGGGCGCCATCCTGATTCTCTTCATCTGCCACAAGCTGAACATCCATCTCCCCGTGATCGCCACGCACTGAGCTCGCATGGCATGGAAAGCGAAGTGGTGCACATGGAAGGCCTGCCCGAGCCGAGGCGTCGCCACTGGGCGTTACGCGTCTTTGCGGTGCTGTTTCTCGCTTTGATTCTCGGGTTTCTGGGGTGGTCGTGCTGGGTCTACGTGCAAATTGAGAACTACGCCGGTTTGGACCAGGCCGCGCCGTCAGACGCGATCGGGGTACTGGGCGCGGCGGAGTACGATGGAGAGCCCTCGCCGGTTTTCAAGGCACGCCTTGACCACGCGTACGAGCTCTACAAACGCGGCATCGCACCGCTGATCATCACGCTGGGAGGCAGCAGCACGCTGGCCGGCACGGGCGGAGTTGAACACAGCGAGGGTGCGGTGGGCCGCGATTACCTGGTGAGCCTGGGCATCCCCGAAGCTGCCATTATCGCCGAAACCGAGAGCCGGGACACCGAGGAACAAGCCCACCGCATTGCCGTGATTGCGCGCGCCAACGGTCTGCGCCGGCTGGTGGTGGTGAGCGACGGCACCCACCTGTTTCGAATTCACGAGATCTGCGCCGCCGATGGCCTGGATGTGCTGACCTCACCGCGAACACGCGTCTCGGTGGGAGGCGGTACAGCGGAAGCCGAGCGGATTGCGCACGAAATCCTGAGCTACACCGCTTGGCGGCTGCAGATGCACTTGCATTTGCATCTGCACTGAGAAAGACAGGGAACAGGGACTGAGGGACCAGGGACTAGAAAGACAGGGACTAGATCTGGTTGCATAAATGGTTTTGTGAAAGGGCACGACCGGGGAACCCACCCAGTGGGTGGGTCGCGTGCCGCAAAAGGCGCATAAAATGTAGGGCTTTAGCCCCTGAGGGACGATTTACAGCCGACCCTCGGGGATTTATGCAACCAGCTCTAGGGGCAAGTAAGCGGTTTGGGGCGCGGCCGGGGTGGTCAGGTTGATTTGGGATTGATTTCAATGAAGACGCCGGTGCCGTGGGCGAGCCGGGTTCGATGCTCGTCGAGGATGGCGGCTTCGACCCAGTACTTGCGGCCTTCGTGTTTGACGACGCGGCCCTCGATGCGGATGGGGGTGCAGGAGGGGACGGGGCGGAGGTATTCGACATGGAGCTCGCGAGTGACTGACGACACGTTGCGGGCGCGGACTGACTTGCTCATGGCTTCGTCGAGCAGGGTAGCGATGACGCCTCCGTGCAGGTAGCCGGGGTGCCCCGTGAAGTGTTCGGGGACCTGGGCGAGACAGACGACCGAGAGGTCTTGGGCAAGCAGGAACTCGAGTTGCAGGCCGGAGGGATTGGCCGGGCCGCAACCGAAGCAGCGGTTCGAAGCCTGGTGGGCGAACGGGGTGAGGTTGCCGGCTGGGTCTTCGGGGAGGTCTTTGGGGTGTGTGGTCAAGCGACCTCCACGGGGCGGGCGATGGATGCGAGGACCGAGGCGAAGACCTCGCGGTCGACGTTGCCTCCGGTGAGGACGAGTCCGACGCGACGGCCGCGGAGCTCGTCTTTCTCATGCAGGGCTGCGGCGAGAGATGCGGCGCCGGCGCCTTCGGCAATGTTGTGCGTGTCCTGGTAATAGGCAAGCATGGCGTGGCGGATTTCGGCTTCAGAGACCTCAACGATGCGAGCGACATTCTGGAGCATGACCTCGAGAGCTTCGGCGCTGGGGCGGCGGCAGGCGAGGCCATCGGCGATGACGGTGTTAGCGGGCGCCTCAACCACCTGCCTCTGCTGGAAGCTGAGGGCGGCGGAGGGCGACTGCTCGGCGACGACGCCGACGATCTGGGTGTCGAGGCCGAGGGCGTTGCGAGCGGCGGCTACTCCGCAGATGGAGGAGCCCATGCCGACCGGGACGTAGATGGTGTGGATGGGAGGCACGGATTCGAAGAACTCCATGGCGTAGCCGGCGGTGCCGAGAACCAGTTGCGGGTGGAAGGATTCGACGAACTCAAGGCCGAGTTCGGCGGCGAGGGTCCGGGCGAACTCGAGCGAGGCCTGGAAGTCGTGCCCGTGCTGGACGAGTTCGACGCCCTGGGCGAGCATTGCGCGGTTCTTCTCAGGACTGTTGCCGTGGGGAACGACGATGACGGCTTTGAGGCCGAGGAAGCCCGCGGCTAGGCCGACGCCCTGTCCGTGATTGCCGCGGGTGGCCGCGACCACGCCGGCGAGGGAGGGGTGCTGATCTTTGAGCCAGCTGAGGTAGATGAGCGCGCCGCGCACCTTGAATGCGCCCACCGGAGTGTGGTTCTCGTGCTTGATCCAGGCTTCGGCGCCGAGGCGCTGATTGATCAGCGGCCAGGTGTACTGGGGGGTGGGTGGCATGAAGCGGTAAACCAGGGCGCGGGCGGTGCGGATCTCGTCTCTGGTGGGGAGAAGCATGAAACAAGGATAACCGGGCCCGGCCTACAATGTGGATGTGGCTTGATTCAGCTCGCCTGGCAATTCCTCAATTCGCTTCGTTCAAAGACTCCGTGACGCAGCTAAGATCATTCTCCCGTTTCCTGCCTTTCTTGGCGATTTCGGTCGTGCTGGCGCTGGTCGGGTGCCGGGCTAGACCGGCGCTAACTTCTCAGGAGGAGGCGGGAAAGCGGGTGTATGACGTGGGCTGCGCGCACTGCCACGAGGAAAATGACCTGCATCTCAAGAAAGTCCCACCGGACCTGCATGACATCTTCAGGAAAGATAAGCTGCCTGACGGAGAGCCGGCCACCGACGCCGAGGTGGAGCGGGTCCTGATGAAGGGCAAGGGGAAGATGCCGCCGTTTGCCTATCAGATGAGCAGGGAACAGATGGAGGCGGTGATTGCCTACCTTCATGCGGGGATCCGGAAGGAATGAGGGGTGGAGGAAGGACTTCGATCGTCGTTTCGTGTAATCTGCATCACGGTATACTGGGAGTTGTTATGGCGACCGGAAAAACATTCTATCTCGAGACCTTCGGCTGCCAGATGAATGCTCATGACTCAGAGAAGGTGATCGGCACGCTGCTGAACCAGGGGTACGAGCAGGTGCAAACGGAAGAAGAAGCGGGACTTATCCTGTACAACACCTGCTCCATCAGAGACAAAGCCGAGCAGAAGGTCTTCCACCGGCTCAACGACTACAAGGCACTCTACAAGATCGGCAAGCGGTTTGGAGTGCTGGGTTGCGTGGCGCAGCAGGAAGGCGAGAGGATCTTCGAGCGGGCGCCCTACGTGTCGCTGGTGTCGGGGTCGGCGTCGTATCGCAAACTGCCCGAAATGCTGACCCGATTGGAGGCCGGCGAGAAACGGATCACGGGCCTGGACGACCGGCAGACCGATGAGACCTTCGAAACCGAGTTCACGGCAAGGCAGAACCCGTACCGGGGATATATCACCATCATCGAGGGCTGCGACAAGTTCTGCTCCTATTGCGTGGTGCCGTACACGAGAGGGAAGGAACGCAGCCGGACGTCGTCGTCAGTGTTGGCCGAGGCGCGGCGGATCGCCGACCAGGGCTTTACCGAGATCCAGTTGCTGGGCCAAAACGTGAATAGCTACCGGGATCCCGAAGGGAAGTGCAGGTTCTCAGAACTCTTAGCGGCCGTTGGGCAGGTGCCTGGGATAAGGCGGGTGCGGTTCACTACCAGCTACCCCCGCGACTTTACCCGCGACATTGTCGAGGCCATCGACGCCCATCCGTCGCTTTGCGACCATGTGCATTTGCCGGTGCAATCCGGGTCGGCCAGGGTGCTGAGGGCGATGGCTCGCGAGTACACGCCGGAGTGGTACCTGGAGCGCATCTCCTGGATCAAGGCGGCGAGGCGGCCCATTTCGCTTTCGACCGACATCATTGCCGGATTTCCCGGCGAGACCGAGGAAGATTTCCTTCAGACGATGAACCTACTGGCCGAAGTGCAGTATGATTGCGTGTTCGCTTTCAAGTATTCGGCTCGGCCCAACACGCCGGCGCTCACCATGATCGACTCGGTGCCGGAAACGGAAAAATCCGCCCGGCTTCAAGTATTGCTTGACCGCCAGCGCGAGATACAAAGGGCGAATTATTCGAAGCATATAGGGCAGATTATGGAGGTAATGGTTGAAGGCTTGAATCCAGCACGCGGTCAGATTTCGGCGCGCAGCACGCAGAACAAGCCGGTGAACTTTACCTCGATGGCGCCCATTGCTCCTGCTCCCGGCAGCTATGTGAATGTGAAAATTACCGGAGCTTTTCCGAACAGCTTGACGGGCGAGGCCGTCTAAATACAGGGACCAGGGACTGGGCTACCAGGGATGAGGGACTGCAGAGAGCGGACGGCAGGAAAAGCGCAGAGCAAGCAGGCCGTTGAGAAAGGGGAACCATGGATATCGAGGTAAGAATCCGCGGACTGATGATGGATCCGGCGACAAATATGCCGATCGTGGTTCTCAAAGACGTGGCTTCAGACTCTGTGATGCCAATCTGGGTGGGGATCTTCGAGGCGAACGCCATCGCCATCGAGATCGAGAAGATGTCTGCGCCGCGCCCCATGACGCATGACCTGACTCGAAACCTCATGCAGCTCTTGAATGCTGAGCTGGAACGCATTGTGATTACAGAAATTAAGGACGAGACATTCTACGCGGTTCTGTGGCTGCGTCAGGGTGAGGATCAAATTGCGGTGGATGCGCGGCCGTCGGACGCGATTGCGCTGGCGCTCAGGGCCGATTGCCCGATTTTCGTCGCCGAGCAAGTGATGGCTAGCGCGAAACTGAATCCAAACGGCACTGTCGAAGGACCGACAGCGGAGCAGCTCCGCAACTGGCTCGAAGGCCTGAACGACGAGGACCTGGGCCGCTACAAGATGTAGTCAAGCCAGTGATTCCAGAATAGTTGCGCGGCATTTGCGAGAACGGGCGCGTGCGTCTCTGTGGCCGCGCGCAGTTCGGGGACGGAGACGTGCCGCTTGGCAAGCTCGTAGGCGTGGCCCACATACCAGCGTTCCAGGCCTTCGGAAGTGACCTCAGGGTGAAACTGGAGCGCGAGAGCGAAGTCGCCAAGCGTAAATGCCTGATTGTCATAGAGATCAGTGCTGGCGAGCCGGGTTGCATCTGGAGGCAGGTCGAAGGTGTCGCTGTGCCAATGGAGGACATTGATGCCGGGTTGGAGAAGCGGTGCGAACCAGGATGGAGGCTCGCCTGGAGCGGAGTAGCGGATGGGCGCCCAGCCGATCTCAGGGCCTCGACCACCGGGGTAGACCCTGGCGCCGGCAGCAGCAGCGATCAACTGCGCACCGAGGCAGATGCCGAGGGTCGGCTTCTGAGCGTCGAGACGCATTCTGATGCAGTCGATCTCAGATGTGAGGAAGGGATAAGCCTCAGACTCGTAGACGCCGATGGGACCGCCGAGCACGACGAGCAGATCGCAGACCTGAGTTTGGGGCAAGGGGAAAGTTGCCGTCGCTGCGTCAGCAAACTCGATCGCGAAGCCGCGCTGTTCGAGGACCGGGCGGAGGGAACCGAGGTCTTCGAAAGGGACGTGCTGAAGAACTACCGCAGATAAGCCTCGTTGAGTCATTAGAGTAGGGTAAACGGAGGCTACTTCTTTGCACTATACAGAATATCTGTTATCGGACATGTTAACTATTTCTGCGCGGCGCCGTCCGCTGCATTACCAAACGACAGCTATGAAACTCTGCCGCTCGCCCACTGGAAGCCATCGTTCAGGCTCTCAAGGCGCCTCCACCGCTCCGATGGTACATTTCGACGTGTTGCGCGGTTCACCGCGCTGATCGGTGGATTCGCAGCTCGAGCCAGCGCCAATCAGCGGACTGGTCGAAGCCGGAAGCATGGTCAAAGTTGGGCCGCCGTTGTTTGCAGGAACAGCCAATTCCGGATCGGAGGTAAGAATGCTTCCCGCGATACAGTTGTCAGTTGATCCGGAGGCGGAGTACTGCAGAACGTTGCTACCGGTTCCCAGCGACTCCAGGTTGCAAACCGCGGCCCCATTTTCGAGGAATACGCTGTTGTCGATAACGAAGAGCCTGCCGTCAAGGCTCAGGCCCACATCGTTCCCTTGCCCATAAGCAAACGTGTTGTTATCGAGGTTCACATAAGGCGGCGGCGGGGTCCACGCGCTGCTGCCCCATCCGCCGTTGTGGAAGTCGGAACCTGAGATGCTTGCGGTATTTCGATAGAAAGTGCTGTTCGTAACACTGCAGGGTCCGCCGTCACAGTCGGTATTCAGTCCTCCCCCGTCAACGTCCGCGCTGTTCGACAGAAAGCTGGAGGCTTTGACCGAGATGGTTCCCAGCACGTTCGGGGTATCGGAGTATCCCATGCCCAGACTGGCCCCGCCACCCTTTGCGGTCCCCACATTATCGGACCACACTCTATTGTTCTTGAATGTGCTGCGGTCAACGACGATCTGCTCCGGCGCATAAACCCACAGAGAGATGCCCCCGCCGCTGCTCGACGAGACATTGTTTTCCACGTCAAGACCGCAAAGAGACACCGTGGGAGGATTGCCATCTACAGTTGCGCCTGCGCCATCTACATTGATAGCGCCGCCTGCTCCTGGATACCATGGCGACAATTGAGTCGAATAACTCATTCCGTTATTCGTGAAAACGGAGTTGAGAATGTTCATGTCAGTGACAAGAGCGTAAATGGCTCCTCCATACCCGCCCTGATTGCCGTCAAAGACACTTCCGTTTACCGTCAACGTGCCCATGCTGCCAATGGTCACAGCTCCGCCGGAAGCGAAGAAGGCCGTGTTGTTCTGGAAGGTGCTGTCGATGATCTCGAGGCTGCTTGAATACTCGGCTTTGATCGCTCCACCACTGTCATTATTGAAGTTATCGTCCAGATAGTTGGTGGGCTGGCCATTCGGAGGCTCGCCGCCAAAGCCGTTAATGAGCCGCAAGTTCCTGACTGAGAGTGAGTCCCAGGCCTGGACATGAAAGATACGGTTGGCGCCTCCACCGTCGAGCGTGATGGCGCCGCCGCCGTCGATGACCGCGGGGCTGTTGACGCTGATCTCTTGGTTCACGGGGATGGTGGTATTTCCACTGCCACAATTGAACGTGATGGAACCGCCACTGGCGACAGCCGCGTTTAACGCAGCCGCTGTGCATCTTGCCGGCGTGCCATTGCCCACCACGGAGCCCGTTGAAGGTAATGGCCATGGCGTTGGAGCGGCGCAAACAGCGTTCGGCACGGATGAATCCACTGGGACATTTGACAGGTCGATTGCAAGTTGAACCGATCCCGTTGCGGTGCTGTAATCCGTTGTATCGGTTGGGGTAAACGTCGCGGTAAGCGTCTGGATACCTACCGGTAACACCGCCCTCGCGGCGGGCCAATAAGTGAAGGCGCCCGGTACGTTGGCCGTCGCGACCAACTGGGCGTTGCTAAGCCCGGTGCCGTAGGTAATGGCTGCGGGAGCCGCCCACGTAATCAAAGGAGCCGCCTGGCTGACCGTGAGAACAACACTAGCCGTTGCAGTGAGATAGTCTGCCGTGTTGGTCGGGGTAAAGGTCGCCGTCAGGGTATGCGAGCCCAGAGGGAGTTTTGTACCGGCAGTTGGCGAATAAGCAAATGTGCCCGGTACCGATGCAGTTGCGTCCAATTGGCTGCTGCCAAGAGCTGTACCGTAGGTGATCGCGGAAGGAGTAGGCCAATTGATTGTCACAGGTTGCGGCTGAGGAGGCGCCGTAGCGCCACACCCGACGAAGAAAATCAACCCTGCACTCAAAAGCAAGAAGAGAAATGGACTAATTCGAACTGTATTTTTCATGGCCCGAACCCGCCTTAAGCCAGACACACAAGTACACTGAGCACCAACCTGCTTGTGAGGCCTAATGGCGGTTTTTTCTTAGAATATAACAGTGCTTCTATTCTCGACATGCGAGTCGAGGATCCCTAGCTCCTGATTCCGACAAGCAGAGACTCGACCTCTGACTTTTCTTCGGCGGTGAGGCCTTGGAGTGGCGAGCGGGTGCGGCCGCCGTAGAAGCCGTTGAAGTCGCACGCGTACTTCATGCCTGCAATTCCCAGTTCGTTCACGATGCGGCGGTTGGCGGCCAGAATGCGCGCCTGCTTCTCCTCGGCTAACTGCGAATCGCGATCCTTCCAGGCGAGGTAGATCTCGACACAGGCCTGGGGTACAAAGGCGGCGACTCCCAGGATCGCTCCGGATGCGCCGGCATCGAGCGAGGCATGCACCTTCGATCCGGCTCCGCAAAGAACCTGGAAACCGACTTCTTTCGTCCGGGTCTTGATGGCCGGGGCTGGGGGAGCGGTTGCGGCGACAGCAACGCCGCGGCCCAAGTCCCCTGCCGAGACGAAAGTGCCTCCAGAATCGGGTTCCGTTGCCGGGGTGAGCATGCGGCTGGTGACGGCTTCGAAGATTGGAGTAACGGTCACGGTCCGGCGTAGCGCCGTCTCGGTTGAGGCGACGGTCTCCTTGAATCGCTCAACGCTGGCGCTCGAGTCCTTGATGCCGATGATGTTGGGGTGGTTGGCGAGCTCGGCAACCAGCTCAACTGGAATCTGGTACGGGACAAATTTGGGAATGTTGTAAAGGATCACCGGAAGGGGTGAACGGTCGGCAACGCTTTGAAAGTAGTTGAGGACAGCTGACGGCGAAAGCTGACCGGCATAGTAGCTGGGCGGGCGGAGGAGAATGGCGTCGTAGCGGTATTCGGCAGCAGTTTCGGCCAGGGCGACGGTTGCGCTCACGCTTTCGCGGCCGACTCCGGCGATCAGGACCTTTTCGGGCGCAATGGCTTCCGCGGCAGCGCGCAAGACCTGGCGCGACTCCTCGTCGTCGAGCATGACGGCTTCGCCGGTCGAACCCAGGACCAACATGCCGGCCAACAGGCTGCGCGAGTAGCGCACCATGTTGGCCTCGAGCTTGCGGAAGTAGATCCGCTCGTCGGAGTAGAACGGGGTGGTAACGGCGGCGAAGATTCCTTCGAGAAGCATGAGGATATTGTAGAGCCGACGGGCTACGATTCGCTGCCTGCCGCACGTACGCCCGAAGCCGATGAGCAAGTCTGCGTCCAGATTGCGCTATGGAGATTTTGCCGGCTCGGAAACCGCTCCATCATCGGAGCCTATTAACTAATAATGTTCCACATGGAACGCGAAATCATAGGGGTTTCTTCCGGTTTTTCCAGAGTTTTTTCCACAAGCGACTCTGGTCACGGCCCAAAAACCTGAGAGTCTGGACACGCTCAGGACAGCCGGTCTGGAGGCTGGCGCTACAACCGGGCTGGAGTCCGGCGCTACTTGTGTCTACCGGCCATTCGCCTCATGGAGCTGCTGCAGAGCGTTGACCGTGGTCTGGTGGCGCTGCATGGCCGCGATCCCCTCGGCGGCAGCCTGCGCGGCAGCCAGCGTGGTAATCGTAGGAATCCGCGCCAGAACCGCCGCCCGGCGAATCGCCTTCTCGTCAAAGAACGTATCCTGGCCGCGCGGCGTGTTGACGATGAGCTGAATCCGATCGCCCTTGATGAGGTCGACGGCGTTGGGGCGGCCCTCTTTCACCTTGAAGACGCGCTCCACTGTCATCCCGGCATTCTCAAGCACGTTAGCCGTGCCTTCAGTGGCTACAATTCTGAATCCAAGATCCACGTAGCGGCGGGCAAGCTCGACGGCTGCCTCCTTGTCGGAGTCACGGACGGTGAAAAAGACCGTTCCTCCTGTGGGGAGAATCTGCCCGGCCGAGAGTTGCGCCTTGGCAAAGGCCTCGCCGAAGCTGGCCGCTACGCCCATCACCTCTCCGGTCGATTTCATTTCCGGGCCAAGGACTGTGTCGACGCCGGAGAACTTGCTCCACGGGAAGACAGGCGATTTGACGTAGTAATGGGTCCCGGTGGGAAGGTCCCGGCCTGAGGCGAGTTCGTCGGGCAAAAGCTCGCGAAGCGTACGGCCGGTCATGAGCCGGGCGGCGATCTTGGCCAATGGAATGCCGGTGGCCTTAGAGACGTACGGGACAGTGCGCGAGGCGCGGGGATTGACCTCGATGACGTAGACGCGGTCGACGCCCTCGGCGTCTTTTTGAATGGCGAACTGCAGATTGACCAGACCCACAACTTTCAAGGCGAGCGCGAGCTTTCGGGTGTAAGTGCGCAGTGTCTCGAGAGTTTCAGGCGCGATTCCGACCGCCGGCAGCACGCATGACGAGTCGCCGGAGTGGATGCCGGCCTCCTCAATGTGCTGCATGATGCCGGCGATCAGCACGTCCTGGGAGTCGCAGAGCGCGTCCACGTCGACCTCGACGGCGTTCTCAAGAAAGTGGTCGATCAGGACCGGCCGCTCCTGGGAGTACTCGACGGCCTCGCGCATGTATTGGTCGACGGCGGCCGCGTTATAGGCGATGACCATGGCCCGCCCGCCGAGGACGTAACTGGGGCGTACGAGGACTGGGTAGCCGATGCGCTCGCCGACCGCTAAAGCTTCGGCTACGCTGGTCGCTGTTCCGCCGGGAGGCTGCGGTATCTCCAGTTCTTCAAGCAATTTGCCGAATCGCTTGCGGTCCTCGGCCAGGTCGATCGACTCGGGCGAAGTACCGATAATTGGCACGCCGGCTGCGCGAAGGCGTTGCGCAAGGTTGAGCGGAGTCTGGCCGCCGAACTGGACGATCATGCCGATCTCAGCGCCCGATTGCGCCTCATGGTTGTAGACGGCCAGCACATCCTCGAGCGTAAGCGGCTCAAAATAAAGGCGGTCGCTGGTGTCGTAATCGGTTGAGACGGTCTCGGGGTTGCAGTTGACCATGATGGTCTCGTAGCCATCGTCCTTGAGCGCGAATGCAGCGTGGCAACAGCAATAGTCGAACTCGATGCCCTGGCCGATGCGGTTGGGACCGGAGCCGAGAATGATGATTTTCGGCGTGGAAGTAGGAGGCGCCTCGTCTTCTTCGTCGTAGGTCGAGTAAAGGTAAGGCGTCATGGATTCGAACTCAGCTGCGCAGGTGTCGACGAGCTTGAAGACGGGGCGAATTCCCTTCTTCTCGCGCAGTTCCCTCACCCGTTTTACGCCCTCGTGGCCCTCGAGTTTCCACTCGGTGGCGATGCGCTCGTCGCTCAGGCCCAGACGCTTCAGTTTCCTCAGATGTTCCGACAGGATGCTGTCGGGGCTTGTCTTGGAGATCGCCATTTGTTCGATGGTGATTTCTCTGATCTGGTACAGGAACCAGGGATCCATGCCGGTGAGGCGGGCGACTTCACGGACGCTCATGCCGCGCTCGAAGGCGAAGCGGATGTAGCCCAGCCGCTCTGGTCGAGGCGTGACGAGCATCTGTGTAAGCCTTCTGGGTTCAAGCACTTCAGCGCCGGTTTTCTTGCCGGTTTCAAGCGACCGCCAGGCTTTCATCAAGGCTTCTTTGAAGGTGCGGCCCATGGCCATTACTTCGCCCACGGATTTCATCTGCGGTCCAAGAACGTCGTCGGCGCCGGGGAATTTTTCGAACTGCCACTTGGGGATTTTGACCACGACATAATCGATGGTGGGCTCAAAGCAGGCCGGGGTCTTGCGGGTGATGTCGTTGGGGATCTCATCGAGGGTGTAGCCGACGGCGAGCTTGGCGGCGATTTTGGCGATCGGGAAGCCGGTGGCCTTTGATGCCAGTGCCGAGGAGCGGGAGACGCGGGGATTCATCTCGATGACGGTCATGCGGCCGTCGACGGGGTTCACGGCGAACTGGACGTTGGAGCCGCCAGTCTCGACTCCGATTTCACGCATGACGGCGATGGCGGCATCGCGCATCTTCTGATATTCGCGGTCGGTGAGGGTCTGCGCGGGGGCGACGGTGATGGAGTCGCCGGTGTGGACCCCCATGGGGTCGAAGTTTTCGATGGAGCAGATAATAATGACGTTATCCGCCAGATCGCGCATCACTTCGAGCTCGAATTCCTTCCAGCCGAGGACCGATTCCTCGATCAGGCACTCGTGCACGGGTGAGAGGTCGAGGCCGCGGGCGAGGATCTCCATGAGCTCTTCGCGGTTATAGGCGATGCCGCCGCCGGAGCCACCGAGGGTGAAGCTGGGGCGGATGAGCACCGGGAAGCCGAGCTTGCCGGCGAAGTCGAGACCGTCGCGCAGGTTATTGACCAGAGCGGACTTGGCGACCTCGAGACCGATGCGGATCATGGCGTCTTTGAAGAGCAGCCGGTCTTCGGCCTTCTTGATGGCTTCGAGCTTTGCGCCGATGAGCTCGACGTTGTAGCGATCGAGGACACCGGTGTCGGCCAGGTCGACGGCGAGGTTAAGGGCGGTCTGGCCGCCTACGGTGGGAAGCAGCGCGAACTTGCCGGCCCCCTGCGGGGGGGCAGACTTTTGGAGTAATTCCGATTCAATACGAAGAATCTCTTCGACGTACTCGTGGGTGAGCGGCTCAATATAGGTGCGGTCGGCGAGCTCGGGATCGGTCATGATGGTGGCCGGGTTGGAGTTGACCAGCACCACCTCGTAGCCCTCTTGTTTCAGAGCCTTGCAGGCCTGGGTGCCCGAATAGTCGAACTCAGCCGACTGGCCAATGACGATGGGGCCGGAGCCGATTACGAGGATCTTTTGAATGTCATTTCTGCGTGGCATGGTCGCTCTTTATGCTGATGAATCGTCTCTCCCGGTTTGGGTCACGGGTGCGGTGCTACGGGCTTAATTGCCACGGCTAATGCGACGTCTTTGCAAAACGCCTCTCGCCACTCATTTCAACATCGATGATGGAAGCCTAAGTTCGGTAAGCGGCCCCAAAAGGGGAGTCCATTCAAGGCTCTTCTCGCCGTCCGCGTCCAGCTTCGGCTTGGGGATTGGCCTTTCCATCCCGTCCACAAACTCAACCCTGGTTCTTTTCAAGTGCTGGTCAGAAGTTCGTTCCCACCTTCTGGAGTATCCCCACGCGGAAGGGTCTTCATCTTCCAAGGGGACGTGCCACTCAATCACTTCTGCCAGCATCAACTTCCGGTCTTCAAAGCAGTCAAGATACCTAACCTCCGATCCAACATCGTCGCTATTGGCCCAGGATTCGACAAGAACACGATTCCCCTGAACCCAAACCTCAGCCGTCGAGTAGAAATCGGTTTCAAGGCTCCTCAGTCCTGTGGCGAGGTTATTCACCTGGGTCAAGGAGCTGCCGGCGCCATCTGCGAACCGAGGCTTGACCTTTGAAAGGTCTACTCGGCATTCGACGGCAAACCGGGTCAAGGCGGGCTCCATTGATCCGCTCTTGATGCCGACCAGATAACGGTTGAATGGATCCTCTTGTTGTGGGGCTCGAGCGAAGGAAAAAGACCTCCCGAGCCCTGCAAGCAAAAACAGGACTGGAAGCCAGCGCTTCATCCCTTCCACTCCTCCATCATCTTGCGAAAGTCACGGAACAGGTAGTGCGAGTCATGAGGTCCTGGAGCGGCTTCGGGGTGGTATTGGACGCTGAAGAGCGGCAGCGTTTTGTGCCGTAACCCCTCAAGAGTCTGATCGTTAAGGTCGACGTGGGTAAGCTCGACCTCGTTGGCGTTGATGGAGTCAGGATCGACGGCGAAGTTGTGATTGTGGGCGGTGATCTCGACTTTGCCGGTCGAGTTGTTGCGGACCGGGTGGTTGCCGCCGTGATGACCGAATTTGAGCTTGTAGGTGCGGCCACCGAGCGCGAGCCCCGTAAGCTGGTGGCCCAGGCAGATGCCGAAGACCGGCACACGGCCGAGAAACTGGCGGATCGCGCGGACGGCGTAGTCGACCGGCTCGGGGTCTCCCGGGCCATTAGAAAGAAAAACGCCGTCGGGCTTCATGGCCAGTACATCTTCAGCCGATGTCTGCGCCGGAACCACCGTCACGCGGCAGTTTTCGCGAGTTAACATGCGCAGAATGTTGTGCTTGATGCCAAAATCATAAGCTACTACATGAAGGAGATCACGCTCTCTTACTCTCTGGACAGGAGTTACAGGCAATAGTGGGTTGCCGCTTTGGTTGCGCTCGTCGTTGGAATCGAACTCGTAGATCGAGCTGGTGGTGACCACCCTGGCCAGGTCGGTGCCGTCCATCTTGCGAATGTTTTTGGCTCTTTGGATTAGAGCATCGGGATCTTCAACATTCGATGAAATCACGCCGCGCATTACGCCGTGGTTGCGCAGGTGCCGTACCAGGGCGCGGGTGTCAATCTCCGCCAGGACAGGTACCGAGTAGCGTTCCATGTACTCGTCGGTGACCTGCTCAGAACGCCAGTTGGAGCTGATGGCCGAGAACTCGCGGACGATGAGGCCCTCGATGTAGGGCTTGGCCGACTCGTTATCGGCGCGGTTGGTGCCGTAATTTCCTATTTGGGGATTGGTGAGAACGACGATCTGACCGGCGTAGGAGGGGTCGGTGGCTATTTCCTGGTAACCGGTAAGTGATGTATTAAAAACAACTTCTCCCTGGCATTCGCCTGGGTGGCCTAGCCCAAGGCCATGGAAGATGCGCCCGTCTTCGAGCGCGAGGATTGCCTGCATTGCCGCTCCGAGGAGTGGATTCAATCGATTCTAGCAGGTTTTGCGCGGTGGAATTCTCGGCAGTTTTGGTCTTTTAACGGACGACGCCAGCGTCCTTCGCCGGCCAGTAGACAAAGACAGCTTTGCCGTAGATGAGCTCGCGGGCAACGGGGCCGAACTCACGGCTGTCGGACGAGATCGACCGGTGGTCACCCATCATGAAGTAGTGATCCGGCGGGATAGTGATCTCGGTATAGGAGCGGTCATCCCGGTACCGCTCGGGGACATAGGGTTCGCTGATCGGATGGCCGTTGATCCAGACTTGGCCCTGGATAATGCGGACGCGGTCGCCGGGCAGGCCAATGACCCGCTTGATGTAGCTCTTTTCCTCGTCTCTGGGGTAGCGGAAGACCACGATATCGCCGCGGCCGATTGCCTCTATGTGATAGACAAACTTATTGATAAAGAGCCGGTCGCTGTCTTCGAGGCGGGGCAGCATACTGGTGCCCTCAACGCGGACAGGCTGGTAGAGAAAGGTAATGATAAGAACGGAGGCGAGAGCCGAGAAGACCAGGTCGCGCAACCAGAGGCCCATCGCGCCTGAATGTCCACGGGAATTCGACTGAGTGGCCGAACCCGCCGGCTGCTCAGTGACGGTAACGGAGTTGGGGCCTGTTTCTGTCGGTGGTTTGGGGACCATCTCCATGGCTCTCTTCATCCTTGAAAATCGTCGAGTCGGGAGCCTTCGTGGTGCATGCCCATTGTAACAAAGCAGTTGCGCGCACATCTCGCACACCGCGCGGGCCGCAGGAAAGGGTCCTCCTCACCAAGTATAGACGACGCTCAAGCAAAACGGTTCCCGCCGGCCCTGCGATATGCATTAGTAGTGAGTAACCACTCTCGAAGTACAGCCGATTGGCCGATATGAGCATAACTACTTGTGAATGCTGGACATGGCCCATAGGTAACCTCTGCCAGTAATAGCCCTTTCGGTGCATTGCTGGTGATCGGGAGTAGTGCTGAAATGTTGACAATCCCGAAAGGAGAGCAAGACAAAAACAACTGTCGCGCTTCAGATATGGCAACTTACCTACCTTTTTCTGATGTCGTTGCTGCCTACGGCTATAGGCAGCCGCCGCCTGCGATGCAACACAGCAGCTTAATTATGCTTGCTCTCGCTTATGTCGTCATGGGAACCGCCCTGGGAACAGTCGCGGGCACCGGTCTGGCCATGGCGTCGTCCCACTCCGGCATTCCGACAATCGTGTTTCAAGTTGCGCCTCCTGTCCAGGCCAGTTCAACCGCAGATAATGTTGTGAAACCTCCCCCGCAATCTTCCGTGCTGCCGAGCCGAGCCGTCGATGTACCTGCCAGCATGGCCAATCCCTCCGCTCTCAAACTCACCAGGGCCAGCTATCAGGTGACCCACCACCCCCGCCACGCGCAATACCCGGGAGCCACGATTAAGCAGATCGCGCTCGCGGCTGTTCCAACGCGCATCGCAACCCCGTCCCCCGTTGCAGCTGCGGCGCCCGTAACTGCCGCGGCGACTGCACCGGAGGTAAAGAACTACCAATTTATCAGCGAAGGAGACGTCACAGTCGCGGATTTTGACGCCTCCATGGGGAGAATCGAAACCTACGAGGGCAGGACATTCGCGATCGGCGCTTCGGCAGTTGCGTCGGCCGCAACATCGTTGCAGGACAGCGGAACGACTGTTCATTATCGGTGTGACCAGAGCGGGAGCTGCACGTTGATGCGGGCCGCCCTGGTAATGCAGAACGTGAGGCTGCAGTAGCGAAAGAGGAACAGTCGCCCATAGCAGCCGACCGCAGCTCGACCTTTAACCTGACAACGAATCGTTTTTCTAAGTCATTGGCAGCCAAAAGATCCGGTCGAGCAGACCATTTGTTCCCGAGCGGGTTTGGGAAGTGGTCTAGCCTGATCGGAAGCAGGAACCAGGGTCGAATTTGCACCCGCACCGCTGGCCACATTCAACTGTTGAAGCTTGAGCGGGAGCTGGAGAAGCATTTCTACCTGGGTTCCGGCGGGAATCTGGACATCGGCGTTGCGCGTGAAGAGCGAGACGATGCCGACCGTCGCCAAACCTGCGCCTAAACCGGCCAGGCCACCTTCAGCGGGGTGACCATCTACGGCACCAGCAATTGTACCTGTGCCAGCCGCGGTCGGAATTGCAATCTTGGCCGTTTCGCCTGCATTGCGGCCTTTATCGCCGGCCTGTTCGATGGTTCCCTCCCCGTCGTCTTTCACGCTCTTATCTTTCGTTCCGGGCAAGCTGTTCACCATGCCGGGAATCTCAACCACTGAGCCATTGGGAAAGATCATAGACGTGAAGTGCATGTCGAGCTGCGCCTTGCCCTTGATCCGTCCACCGCGCACCACGCGATCGATCACTCCTTGAACGTAGACTCCTGTGGGAATCATCACCCGGTTGCCGACAACCACCGGGAATATCGAGGTGAGGTAGACGCCATCTCCCGGTTTGGCGCTTTTTGTGTTAACGGCGCTATTGAGCTGGAGGAGAACCTTGGTTCCAGCCGGAACGGTGTAGGTGGGTCGATCGGGGACGGATTGACTACCCACAGGCGGGGCGGTTTGGCTGGGAGCCGCGGGTTGAGCGTCGGGTTGTATCGAAGCTGGCGCCTGGCCAAGAACCGACTGCCCGGCCATAAAACTGCCCACAAACAAAAACGCCGATATTCCGCGCATTAATCGCATGCAGACCTCCCGTGGGTTTTTCTCTATAGACTTTCGGCCTGCGAACAAGGATAGCGCGCAAGTTGTGGCGCGATCAGGAAAAATCGGACCGTGGGGCGGTTGGGTCAGGATCCGAGCTAACATTCCATTTACCTATGACGCACGAACTCAATCGTTCTGAGGATGGCGAAGGCAGGCCGGAGCCGAAATTCGACCCTGCCATCCGGGTACTGGAAACTGCAATCGCGCAGCGCGCCTTTCCCGGCTGCGCATTTGGGGTTCTGGCTGGCGGAAGGGTCGTTCTGAGTGCTGCATTGGGGCGATTCACCTACGAAGATTGCTCGCCGGTTGTGGCGCCAGGGACGGTCTTCGACGTGGCCAGCGTCACCAAGGTCGTTGCCACTACGGCGATGGCAATGCTGCTTTACCAGCGGGGTCAACTCGACATCGACATGCCTCTGGGCGACCTGTTGCCCGGCTTCGTGGTTGGGCGGCCAGCCGGCGACCGGTCGCGGCAGGTGACACTGCGGCATCTGCTCGCGCACAGTTCCGGCCTTGCGGGGTATGTTCAGTTTTTCAAGAGCGTACCTTCGCCGGCCAAGCTCTTTCGGGCCTGTCTGGAGTTGCCTCTCGAAGCCGAGCCCGGAACGCGAGCTGAATACTCCGACCCAGGGTTCATTCTGTTGGGCAAGGCGCTTGAGGTCCTGACTGGTGAGTCGTTGGCCAAGTGGTCTCGCCGGGAAATCTTCGGGCCGCTCGGCATGACTGCGACCCGTTTCCGTCCTCCTCCGCATCACCGGCCGTTGATTCCCCCAACAGAAGAGGACACAACCTGGCGTCACCGGGTAATTCAGGGCCAAGTTCAGGATGAGAACGCAGCCGTGCTGCACGGCGTTGCGGGTCAAGCCGGTCTGTTTTCAAATGTGCCTGATCTGCTGCGCTTGGCCGCGGAAATCCTACGTGCTGAATCGGGGCTGGACGCTGCCGAAGCCGGAACTCCCCTATTCAATCGAGCGACTCTCGAGATGTTCTCAGCGCGGCAAGCGCCGGAGGGCAGCTCGCGGGCACTGGGGTGGGATACGCCGTCAGAGAAATCGACTGCGGGACGGCATTTTTCGACGCATTCCATCGGTCACCTTGGCTTTAGCGGGTGTTCGCTGTGGATCGATCTTGCGAACCATATTGCGGTCGTCCTTCTCACTAATCGGACTTGGCCTGACCGGTCGAACCGGCTCATTCGCGAGGTCTGGCCGGTGTTTCACGATGCCATTCGTGAGGCCTTGTAAACACGGCTAGCGGTCTTGACCATGAAGAATATCGATTTACCGGAAACAGTCAGAATCTGACCACAGAATCAGCCCCGCAGACGGCTCCCGACCTCGCATTTTCGAGGCAGATTCAGAGGTAGCGAATCGTCGGATAATTCTGAGTGATTGCCAGCTTTCCAAGCTACAATCAAAATTGGGGACCGATGCGATGCTACCAAGCATGACGATGCAAGAGGCGCCCGGAAGCCCTAGAAACGGCACCGGAAATACAGAAGCCTCCCTGCTCGAGCACTTGATTACAGAAGGCCAAAATGAGGCCTCACAAGGCTTCGACACCAAATCAGCACTTGAGATTGCCCGCATTATCAACCACGAAGACGTGAAGATCGCAGGCGCCGTCAAGAAAGCACTTCCAGAAATTGCCCAGGTCATCGACCAGGTGGCCAGATGTTTGCGCGACGGCGGGCGCCTTATCTACATAGGCGCCGGGTCGAGCGGACGGATCGCTGCCCTGGATGCTTCAGAGTGTCCGCCCACTTATTCCACGGCCCCGGGACAGGTGCAGTACATCATGGCCGGCGGACCTAAAGCGCTTGCGTCAGCCGTTGAAGTGAACGAAGACTCAGAGGAACTTGGCCAGCGAGACATCGCCCGCCGCCGGCCCACCCGCAAAGACATTGTGATTGGAGTGTCGGCTTCAGGCCGCACACCCTATGTAGTCGCAGCCACTGCCTACGCCCGTGCCCGCGGCGCCCATACCGCGGCCGTTACTTGCAATCACGAGACGCCGATTCAGTCGGCTGCCGACACCACGATTGTGGCCGATGTAGGCCCCGAGGTTGTCTCCGGCTCGACGCGCATGAAGGCCGGCACTGCCCAGAAGATGATTCTGAACATGATCACTACCGGCGCAATGACGCGGCTGGGCTACGTTTACGAGAACCTGATGGTAAACGTGCACATGCAGAACTCGAAGCTGGTTGAGCGCGGCATCCGGGTCCTAATGGCAGCCTGCAGTATTGACCGCGCCAAGGCGGTTGAGACCATCAAGAGCGCCGGCCGCAGCGTGCCGGTGGCACTGGTCATGTTGAAGGCCGGAGTCGACAAGCCCGAAGCGGTTCGCCGACTGGCCAAATCCGACGGCAATGTAAGGCTGGCGATCGAAGACAACGTGCTGGAGCTGTAGGGGCCATCTCATAAGCAGCGATCAGGCCCCTTGTAGCGTCCCTCATGGGGTCAAACCCCATTCGATTTTGAGGCGTTCGCGACGCGGCTAAAGCCGCGCCCTTTCAAAACAGCGGCATTAATCGGGTTCTTCCGCAGCCTGCTTGGGCTCGTAAACCCAGAGATCGTTCAAATCGGTCCCGCCAACTCCACTTCCGCCAAAGAGCCAGAGGTTGCCTTTGACATCAGTCCAGGTAACGCCGTTGATCCGGGAGCCGGGAACGTACCCCGCCGCTGGCACGCCGAGGGAGCCGTAGACTCCCTGCTGGCCGCCCGTTTCAGAGCCACCCATCCAGGTCCACTCGGAGCCGTTGTATTGCCATAGGTCGTTGAAGTACCCGCCTCCGGTGGCGCCGAATCCCTCACCTCCGAAGAGCCAGAGATTTCCGTTGGCATCGGTCCACGTCATGGCGCTGTCGCGTGAGCCGGGAATGTTGCCGGGCGCGGGGGTTCCCATGGTTCCGTAGGTGCCGGTCGCATCAATGGCGCTACTTGAGCCGCCCATCCAGGCCCAGCCGCCGCTGGAGTGCATCCACAGGTCGTTCAGCTCAGCCACGTTGGAGACGTAAGTGTTGTAGCCGACGCCGCCAAAGGTCCACAAGTTACCGGAGGGGTCCATCCATCCCATCGGGCTGTATCTTCCGCCGGGATGATCAGTCGGCGCTGCCACTCCCAGAGACCCGTAGACACCGGGCTGGGCGGGGTAGGCGATGTTGGAGCCGCTGACCCAGGTCCACTGGCCGCCACTGTACTCCCAGAGGTCATCGAGCGCGCTGCCGCAGTCACCAGTGGAATCGCAGCCCTGCCCTCCAAACAGCCAGATATTGCCAAGCGGGTCAGCAAAGGCGATCGCGGCGCCGCGGGAGCCGGGAAAGTTGCCTGAGGCGGGTGTTCCCTGGGTTCCGTATTGCCCTGGTTGGTTGATGGTGTCAGGGCCGCCGACCCACGTCCATTGACCGCCGCTGAACTTCCACAAGTCACCGAGCTGGCCGTTGTTTCCGGACGAGTCAATGCCGATTCCGCCGAAGAGCCACAGGTCGCCGGCTGCATCGCGCCAGCCTACCGCGGCGAATCGCGCACCCGGCGCGTTGCCGACTGCAGCAGTTCCCATTGTGCCGTAGACGCCCCTCTTGTTGTTGGAATTGGAGCCGCTGACCCATGTCCATTCGCTGCCATCGAACTTCCACAGATCGTTGTAGAGCTGGGCGGTTCCACTCCAGCAGAGCGCGTCAAAGATGCCGCAGCCTCCACCGGAAGTGGGTCCGACTCCGCCGAAGAGCCACAGGTTGCCGCCTGCATCGGTCCAACTGACGGCGCCGGAGCGGGCGCCGGGGATGTTGGCCGTAGACGGGGTTCCTTCTGTTCCGTAGACTCCCGCCTGATCGGGGACGGTTGCGCCGCCGGCCCAGGTCCACTGGTTTTGAGCGGTCGCGATCGAAGGCGGCGTGGCCGAAACGACTGTGCAGTCGACCTGGATGTTGCTGATGTTTTCACTCCGGACGGAGCCTGCAGCGTTGGTTACGATGCAGGACTCGGTTGGGCTCGAGGGCTGCGTGAGCACGGCGACCAGGTAGGCATCGCCTCCATTCAGTGTCGTGGAGAACGAAAACGACCCGTTGGCGCTCACGGCCAGGTTGCTGCTGTTGTTGAGCTGAAGAGCGAGCCCGCTGCCGGTGAGGCCTGTGACAGTGCCGCCAACTGTGAATCCGCTGGGGTCAACGATCTGCGAAGATCCGCCGCCGCCGCAACCGGAGAGTAAAAGGGATGTCGACGCCAGGAACGACAGGAGCAATTGGCTAACAGGAGAATTGATTCGGATGCTCATACTGCGCTCCACGAACAAAATTCTACCGCTGTGCCTGAAGGTATCTGCGTGGTTAGACGCGGCAAGGCTGGATTGGGTCACCTGAAAGGGCGATTCTCAGACAGAAGGTGCGGAGGGTCATCCTCTACAGGCTGCCGGATTTAGTAGACTGAACGGCAGAATGTCTGTCTTCTGCCGCTTGAATCACCGCATCGGGATTGGCCTCGCCATTTTGGCGCTGGCCAGTGCTGCCGCCTCTCTTCCCTGCCCCGGCGCCGCGCAAAATACGCATCTCTGGACCCAATCGCAATTTGAAGGATTCGAGAAAGGCACGCCGCAGGGAGTGGCGATTGAGAGCGGCGGACACCTGCGCCAGGGACCGGGCCTGAAGGATCTGTTCACGACCCCGTCGACATTTGTGTGGTCGGTGGCCGTGGACAAGAGCGGCGCGGCGTACCTGGGAACCGGATCGCCGGCTGAGGTTCTGCGCGTGGGGCCAGACGGCAAAGCCTTCACGCTGTTTGAAAGCAAAGAGGTGAGCGTACAGGCGCTGCGGGTAGGTCCTGACGGCGCTCTTTACGCCGCGACCTTACCCGGCGGAAAGGTATTTAAGCTGAACCCGGCGGTAACGGCATCGAAGACCGACGAGAACGCTACGGTAGTGTTTGACTTGACGAAGGCCGTTGACAGAAAGAATGGCGGATCGGCGAAGACGGACAGCGACAGGACCGATGGGGACAAGCAAGGACGCGAGTCGCGTTACATCTGGGATCTTGCATTCGATCAGGCAGGCCGAATGTACATCGCTACCGGGAATCCCGCTGCCGTGTTTCGCGTCGACGTTTCGAAACCGGGAGCCACAGCGGAGGAGTTCTTCAAGAGCGACGAAGCCCACATCCGCACTCTGGCATGGGATGCGAAAGGGAATCTGATCGCGGGTTCCGACGGATCGGGGCTTGTATACCGCATCGACGCCAACGGCAAGGGTTACGTTCTTTTCGAGGCTCCACGAAGAGAGATCACCTCGATCGCGGTTGCGGCCAACGGGACGATCTACGCCGCCAGCGTGGGCGACAAGAGCCACAATCCCCTTCCCCCGCTTCCAGTGCAGGGCGTGGGCCAGGTGAGCATCACGATCGTGAACCCGCAATCGCTGCAGGCGGCCAACGAGAGCACGTCGGTTCCCGAAGGTACAGAGATTTACGCAGTCACCGAGGGTCAGGCGCCGCGCAAGCTTTGGGCCAGCAAGGACGACATTGTCTACGCGCTTGCGGCGCGCGCCGACGGCCTCGTGGCGCTGAGCGGCAATCGCGGCCACATCTACAGAATTGAGGACAACGGCAGCTATGCCGACATCGGGCATCTGGACGCGCAGCAGGGGTTGTGCCTGGCGGCGCGTGGAGACGGGCTGCTGGTTGGAACTGGCAATACCGGCAAGCTGGTGGAACTGGGTGCGGCGGTGAAGAACGAATACGCGAGCGATGTGCTCGACAGCGGCGCGATGGCCCGATTTGGCCGCGTCGAGATTGAACCGGGTTCGACGGGATACGAGATCTTTACCCGCACCGGGAACATTGCACAGCCGGTTCGCGGCTGGACCGATTGGGAGCCGCTGCGCGACGGCACTGTGGCGTCAGCGGCGGGGCGATTCCTGCAATGGAAGGCGGTTCTCGAACCGAACGGAATACTGGGCAGTGTTGGAGTGAATTATCTGCCCGTGAACGCGGCGCCGGTGGTTGACGAACTGATCGTGGCGCCGGGAGCGCGGTGGACCCCGCAGCCGCCGCAGCCCAATCAACCAACTGTGAACATTTCGCTGCCGTCTTCGGGCCAGGGAGTGACTTACGACGGCAGTGCTAGTTCAAGTTCGAATTCGCCACTGCAGGCTGTGAAGGACCGCACTGCGGTGACCGTTCGCTGGGCAGCTCACGACGACAATGGCGACGATTTGACCTATTCGATTTATCTGCGCGGCGATGGCGAAACGGTCTGGAGACTGCTCAAGGACAAGATCACCGAGAAGGCTTACAGCTTCGATGCCGATCTGATTCCCGATGGCGGATACCAGGTGAAGGTGGTTGCATCGGACTCGCCTTCACACACCCCTGGCGATGCGTTGAGTGGCGAGAAGGTGAGCGACCGGTTTGTGGTGGACACCACGCCGCCGGTGATTAAAGATCTGAAAGCCGTTGCCAGGGATGTTGCGTGCCCTAGTAGCGATTGCCCAATCATCCTAGACATCAAATTTGAAGCGGAGGATTCGGCCTCGCCGATAGCTCATGCCGAGTACTCGCTGGATGCCGGCCCGTGGCAGTTTGTGGCTCCGGTGGGCGTTATCTCGGATTCGAAGCAGGAGAAGTACGATTTTTCAATTCCGCTCGAGGGCGGCGGTGCAAAGACGGCCGAGCATCTCATCACCGTCCGAGCCTACGACCGCTATGAGAACGTGGGCGCGGCTAAGACCGTAGTGCCGGCAGGCGCAAAGTAGAAGATGCGATTCGAACTGGGAGTTGCGGCGCGATACCTGAAGGCCAAGCGCAGGCAGGCCGTAGTGGGCATTGTGACTGTCATCTCCATCGCGGGAGTGGCAGCCGGCGTGGCGGCGCTGATCATCGCGCTGGCGATCACTAACGGCATGCGCCGAGACTTGCAAGACAAGCTGGTTGATTCAAGCGCGCATATCGAACTGCTGCAGGCCGATAAGATGGGCATCAAGGAATGGAGGCCGCTGCTGGCGCGGCTGCAGAAGGCGCCGCACGTGGTCGCCGCCTCGCCGGGATTGTGGGAGCAAGTGCTGGTGGCACGCGGAGCGCGCGACGGCGGTGCGCTGGTGCTGGGCGTTCTGCCTGACGACGAGCGCAAGGTGAGCCACATTCTCGATCATGCGACTCCCGGCGCGATCGCGTCGCTCGAGCCAGTTCCTGACGGAGCGCCGGTCAATGCGGGGTTACCGCCTGTTGTTCTGGGCAGCGATCTGGCGGATACGGTCGGCGCAGCGGTGGGCGACTCGGTTTTGCTCATCAGCCCGCAGGGCGAACTTACGCCGATGGGAGTGATTCCAAAGTGGGTCCCCTTCAGGCTGGCGGGAACGTATCACACCGGCTTTTACCAGTACGACTCGCAAATGGGGTTCCTGCGGCTGGCCGATGCGCAGCGTCTCTTCGACGAGCCCGACCTGCTGTCAGTGATCGGCTTCCGCGTCGACGACCCGAACAACGCGCCGGAGATTGCCAAGGCCATTGAGCAGGCTGCCGGCAAGGGCTACATGACCACAAACTGGACCGAGGAGAACCGCGAGTTGTTTCGCGCGCTCAAGCTCGAACAGATCGTTACATTCATCGTGATTGCGCTCATCGTGATGGTGGCCGCGCTCAACATTCTCATCGCGCTCACCATGATGGTGATGGAAAAGACGCGCGACATCGCGGTAATGATGAGCTTTGGCGTTGAGCCCGGTCAGATAAGGCGCATTTTTCTACTGCAGGGTCTGCTTATCAGCGTGATTGGAACTGCGATCGGGCTGGTGCTGGGATATGTGGCCTCTTGGGCCGGCAGCCACTACCACATCCCGCTCTCGCCGGATGTCTACTCGATCGATACCCTGCCCTTCGCGCCGCGGCTGATCGACGGCGTGATTGTAGCGGCGGTGTCGATCGGGATTTCGCTGCTGGCGACGGTTTACCCGTCGGCTTCGGCGGCGAGGGTGCTGCCTGCGGAAGCGTTGCGGTATGAATAAGACCTGTCGATTCAATGAAAAGTTGCAATGTGACACATTTTGTGTCACATTTAGTCCATGCCAAGCGTGAATCTACGTCAACTCCGCGACACCCGCCAGCTGATTGCATGGCTTGAGGCCGGCGAGGTGGTTGAACTGCGCAAGCGCAACCGGGTAGTGGCGCGGATCGTCCCCGAATCGCCAAGGCATGAACCGGTTGAATGGCCCGACTTTGAAGCGCGGGCGAGAGCGATCTACGGCGACCGGATCATTCCGGCGGTTGAAATGTTGATTGAAGACCGCGAGGATCGGTTTTGAGCATCTATGCAGACTCAAGTTTCGTCGTGTCGAGTTGCGTCCAAGACTCTCATACGCTTGAGGTGTCCATGCGACTGTCGCAACGGCCGCAGATTTGGGTTACACCATTAAACCGGGCGGAAATTGCAAACGCGATCCATCGCTACGTTTTTCGCGGAGCGATCTCAGCGATCGACGCCCGCCGTTCATGGTCCAATTTTGAGCAAGACAGGATCAATGGAGTCTGGACCGAGGTGGTCCTTCCAGACTCCGTGTGGGACACGAGCATTGCATTGAGTGGACGCTTCGGAGCTATCTTCGGCGTACGTACTCTCGATTCATTGCACGTGGCCTGCGCGCTTGAGCTGAGGGCCGAGAAGTTCTGGACCTTCGATGAGCGGCAGGCAAGGCTGGCTAAAGCAGCAGGGCTCGATACCAGCGCGTGACCATTCGCGCTTGAATCCGTCTCAAACAGGCGTGATGATGCCGCCCATTGCGTGGCGGCGCGGCAGTACGATGCCGCGATGATCCACCTCCACCGCCGCTCCGCGGTCTGACTCTTTGGAAAAGCTATTGCGAAGGGTGAGGGCGCCGCCGCAGGCCGGACACCAGTCGGCCTGGGTCTCATCGGCCAGCACAGCATGACATTGGGAGCAGATGCGTTCCATACCGATAGTCCAGGGCTGCCTTTCTCGTTGCACGCTGGCCGATTAGGCCCTTCCTTTCGCACCAGACGTGCGACAATTCCTAACGATGGCCAGTGCGCGCAAACCCGTCGTTGTCCGCAAGTTCACCCGTGACTGGTGCGCCGGCTATGCAGGCCCTGAACTGGGCCGCAAAGATGCGGAACTGGAGATCCTCGACCTTGCCGGTAAGGTTATACGGATGGCCTGGGAGCAGGTCAAGTGGGTCTGCTACGTCCGCGATTTTCCCTCTTCCTCAGCCGATCCCGCAAACCCCGAGCGTCTCATTCGCAAGCGCTTCACCATCCGGCCGCGTACCCCCGGCCTGTGGATACGTCTCACCCTGACAGACGGCGATGAGATCGAAGGTCTCGCGGCCAACGACCTCTCGCTGGTCGATGGCGCCGGGCTGATGCTCACTCCGCCCGACACGCGTTCCAACACCCAGCGCATCTTTGTGCCGCACAAGGCCATCCAGTCGCTTCAGGTGCTCAGCCTCATCGGCGCGCCCGGCCGCCGCCAGCCTGCAGCGCCGCGCGAAGCCGAGCCCGAACTCTTCCCGAGCGAGAGAAGCTGAATTCGGAACTTTCAAGTGCAGATTTCCGAATTGCGAAGGGGCAGCTCCGCCGCCTCAGTCCCCCGCCCACGAAGTTGCCGGCTCAGCAAGCACGTCGTCGTCCAACTCCGCATCGAGCAGCGACTGGTAAAAGCTCGACGTCAGCCGCAAAACACGCTCATCGACGTAATGCTCCAGGACCCAGGCTCGCGCGGCTGTGCCCATGCGACGCGCGCGCCCGGGGTCGGCCAGCAGTTTGCACACAGCCTCCGCAATCGCCTCGGGAAGCCCAGGGGGAATCAGCAGGCCGGTCACCTCAGGCACAACGGAGTCACGTGAGCCGGTCGCGAGCGTCGTGACCACCGGGATTCCGGAGGCCGCGGCCTCGAGAACCACGTTGGGAAAGCCCTCACGCCAAGTCGGCAGTACCATCACGTCAATCGCCCGATAAAACGGCAACGGATCAGACACGTAGCCCGTGCCGTGAATGCGCGGATGGGCAAAGATCCGTTCCCGCAGCGCAGCAGGCAGCTCATCTTCTCCGTTATCGAACCAGCCAACCAGCAACAGGTGCGCTTCCGGCTCACGCGCTAGAATCTGGTCAAAAGCCTCAATCAGCTCAGGCAGCCCTTTGTCCCGGGTGAGCCGGCCCACGAATCCCACGACCTTTGCATCCAGAGGCAGTCGCAGCCGCACGCGCACCATCGAAGGTCCGGGAGAAAAGTGATCAATGTCGACGCCGTTGCTGCTCCCCTCGCCCAGCAGATGCAGCTTTGATGCGGGCCCCACCCCGAGCGCGAGCGCCCGCGCCCGCAGGCTGCGGCTGTTGCACAGAACCACGTGCGCGCAGCGCGCAGCCAGTCGCTCAGTGGCGAGAAGGATACGCCGCTTAAGCCCGCTGCATGTCTCCAGCTTCAGCCCCCTCAGCATGTAAACCCGCCGCGGCACGCGGCGCAGCCAGGCAGCCAATGTTCCCAGGAAACCTGCCTTCGGCGTACTGAACTCCACCATGTCCGGCCGCAGACGGCCGATCAGCAGCCAGAGCCGCACCAGCGAAACTACATCGGCAAGGGGCGCGATGCCGCGCCGGATGGGGATGCCAACCGAACGGACTCCTTCGAGCGCGGCAGTACGTGTAAGCAGCACCCCGGGGCTCGACACAACCGTCACATCGAAGCCCGCGGCGCGCAGGGCGCGCAGGCGCCCGCGAAGCACGAGACACGATTCATGGCGCGTGACGCCGACGAGGATGCTCTGCTGCGGGGTGACAGGCGAGTGAGCGACCGAATCCAGCTCGAGAACTGCCGTTGAGGCCATCGGCGAATCAACCGGAGAGGTATGACTCTGGTACTGAGAGTAAGCAAAAGAACTGTAGCATCTCCGATCAGGGAAAAGGCGTGATGTGAAACACAGATTAGCGACCGCTCAGGCGACTAAACCTTTTCCAATCGGGAACAGCATGGCCGATCGATTGAGGGTCCTTCTCTTGATTCCGCACCTGGGCGGTGGCGGCGCTGAGCAGGTCACTGCTCTTCTGGCCAGGGGACTCTCCGATCGCAAGTACGAAATCCACCTGGGACTTGTGACCCAGGAAACGCCCCCCAAAGGAGCTGCACCTCCAACTGTAACCGTGCACGCGCTCGGAGCATCCAGGGTGAGGCGCGGCGCCCTGCGAATCCTCAGGCTGGTCAGGCGCCTCAAACCCGACGTCATCCTGTCAGGCATGTTCCACCTGAACTTCGTCGTGCTCATGTTGCGCCCGCTCTTCGCCGCGCGGACCTTGGTGATCGTCCGGCAGAACACAACAGTCTCAGCATCTTTCAAGGCCGACGCGCTGCCCTGGTACACGCGGTGGCTCTACCGTGTGCTGTACCGCTTTGCCGACCGCATCGTCTGCCAGTCCCGGGCAATGGCCGACGACCTTTCAGCTGAGCTCGGGATTGAGGCGGAACGGCTCGCCGTGCTGCCCAACCCGGTGGATTTCGAGGGATTACGGAGCGTCACGGAGCCGGCCCCGTGGCCCGGGCTGGGCCCGCATCTCCTCGCCATAGGCCGTCTCGCTCCCGAGAAGGGCTTCGACCTGCTCCTGAGGGCTCTCGCGCTGGTTCGAAGAGATTCTCCTCACGCCGGCCTTGTCATCGCCGGCCAAGGTCCGGAACAGGCTCGCCTGGAATCGCTGGCAACCGAACTCGAAATCGCGGACGCGGTTTCGTTTGCCGGCTATGTGAATCGGCCTTCGCGGTTTTACGCCGGCGCCGACATCTTTGTGCTCTGCTCGCGCCACGAGGGAATGCCGAACGTGCTGATTGAGGCTATTGCCTGCGGATTACCGGTCGTTGCTACTCCTGCCTCAGGTGGCCTGGTCGACCTTCTGAGCGGCTGCACGAACGCCTGGCTGGCCCCCGATATAAGTGTCACCGGGTTGGTTCAGGCCTTGACGCAAGCCATCGAAACGCTCGAAGCCCGCGCCCCGCGCTGGGACCTCCATCGATCGGAGAAACAGGCTCGCATCGGGTCTTTTCTTGGTCCTGATGGGCTCATCCTTGAGAACGCGCCCATCGCAGGCACTTCTGCCGTTTCCGGGACCCCTCGCTACCTGGAGTTTGCCGGTGAGTTTGAGTTTGAGCGCGCTTTCGAAGCCTATGAGGCGCTCATCGACGCACTTTGCGCGGGGTGCCGCGCATGAGTCACGCCGCCCTCGTAGTTCTACCATCGACCGCATCCGCTCCCAGAATGACTCATCCTGCTCACAGACGCTGAGTTCAGGGTCCCGATTGTCGGGAACAACAGCCTGAATCGGCCTCAGGCTGAACTCCTCGATGAGCGCGGCCAGTCGCAACCACGGCTCGCGTTTGACCGTAGGGCAAAGATCGTCGACACGCAGCAGATACCGAGCCGATCCTGGAATCATATCGTGACTCCCGTCGCGGCAACTCGGGGCTCGGCCTCGGCGCGCGCCAGCACTTTGCGCGCCCAGTACCAGAGGAAGATGAATGTGCTTACGGTCCACAGCGAAGTGGCCAGAGCAATGCCGGCCACTCCGTACCAGCGCATCAGCACCAGGTTCAGCACCACATCCAGAGCCAGGTTGACGATTCCGCAGTAAAGGATGAGATCGGTTCGCAGCATCGCAACCAGAAACCGGTAGAAAACCCGGCTGGTGGCAAAAAACGGAATCTGGATGGCGTACATAGCCAGAACCCGGGTAACAACAGCCGTGTCGCGCGGGCCAAATGCTCCATGCTGCAGCGCGACCCGGACCAGCGGATGAGCGCCTGTAATAATCAGGATCGCAATCGGCACTGAAACCACTGCCGTATTCCAAACCCAGGTGCGCAGCATGGCGCGGCAGCTCTGCCATTCACAATGCGAAATCAGCCGCGAGATGGGTGGAACAATAGCCGTCGAAATGGCTCCGGCCAGCAGGGCAACAACCACGCTTACAAAACGGTTGGCGTACACGAGGGCCGAGATGCTGCCCGCGGCCAGCATTGCAGCCATTGACTGATCCACGAGCAGGCCGCCCGATGCCACAACGCCGCTAAGCAGAACCGGACCGTACTGCCGGCCGACCTGCGCGACGGCCGGGCTCATGCCATGCCAGCGCAGCCTGAAGCGGTAGCCGCTGCGGTGCATCATGGTTGCCACAATACTCACGTGAATCAGCGTCCCGGCAACCGTCCCGTACACCATCGCCCAGATGCCGAATCGCTGGCCCAGCGCGAGCGCGCCGGAAATAATCGAGACCGAAATCACAATGGGCGCAAGCGCCGGAACCGCGAACCGGTCGAGTGTATTCAGGACGGAAGTGCAAATCGTGGCGATGCCCGTCAACGGCACTATCGGTAGCAGCGCATAAAACAGCCGGATCGAAAGCGCGAGCTTTGCTGCCGGGAAGTGCGAGGCAATCAGCGGAAAGACGATGTGCGCAGCCAGCGCCACCACCACCGACGCGGCCACCAGCAGCACGCCCAGCCACAGCATTGCGCTCGATAGCAACTGCTGCGCGGCTCCCTGGCCTTCGCGCTCCCGCACACTGATCAGCGCCGGTGCCAGCGCCTGGCTCATCGACTCGGCGATCAGGTTCACGAGCAAGCTGGGGATGAGCATCGCTGCCAGAAAGGCATCCATGGCGTCGCTTCGGCCATAAACGCCCGCAACGGCAATCTCTTTGCATGTGGCCGCAGCCTTCACGATCAGGCCGGCGGCGCCCACCGAGAGCGCGGCGTGAAGGATAGTGCGATTCACGCCTACGCCGCGCGTAAATGAAGGTTCTGGCAACGAGATTAGACGAGCGACGTTCATTGGCCCAGAAAGCATTGGTTATTCGGGCAATCGAGGCCTGGTTTTTGCCAGAAGATTCGCTTTCTCGATCAGCTGTAAGAGACATTCGTCGGTCCCGGTGAGAAAATCGGCGCCGTGTTCCTGCAGATCCGAAAACAAGTCTCTGAATCCGTCCATAGGCTGATTTGAGAAACCGGGGTATTTGCTGACGTGTCGCTCGCCTAAAACCGCGTGCATATAGTCCTCATGGGACATGGAGCAAGGGCCGAGGTGATAGCAGACCATTCCTAACGAATAGCGAAAATGGAACTCCAACCTGCGCTCTCCACGCTTAAACTGCCCAAACGCGAATAGACCTCCGCTTCCCTTTCCGGAGCCGAGGACCTCAAAGGCGAAGCCATTTGGAACGAGCACCGACGCCAGCAATTCAGCGCCGCTCTGCAGCATACTCACCTTGTCATCGTCAAAGTCGGCATTCACTGAATTTCCCTTCGACATCATCGGAACACAGTTCACGCGGCCAGACGCTTGATCTTCGGGCGCTTCTTCTGTAATTCGATCCAGAGATCGTATTGAAGCTGGGCCCTGGAAAAGAAGTCAGGCGAAAGCCCCAGAGCCTGCCCGAGACGAATACTCAGATCGACTGTGACTGCGGTGCGGCCATTTAGGACGCGCGAGACGGTAGCGCGCGCCACGCCGATTCGGCGCGCAAGCTCCGTCGCTGTCTTCTTGCCCAGAAATTCCTTCAGCAGTTCGCCAGGGCTTGCCGGGTTGTACATTGTCGCCATGATTGTCACCTCGTTAGTGATAGTCCTGATAATCCACGAGAATCGCGTCCTGGCCGTCAAAGGTGAATGTGAGACGCCAGTTCCTGTTGACGGCTACCGCCCAGTGCCCTTTGAGATCCCCCTTCAGCGAGTGCCAGTCCCATCCCGCCCGGTCCATGTCCTGTGGCACCGATGCCAAATTCAACGTCGTAAGCAGTATGCGAAGCCGCGCTTCGTGCGCCGGCTGAAATCCAGTCTTCGTGCCAGTCTTGAAGAACCTTTCAACCCCGCGATGTCGGAACGTCCGGATCACTTTTCACAATGTAACATGATGTGTTACACCTCCACAATGTTGGGCAGTTTCCTCAAAAGAGACCCGGCTTGCTGAGGAATCTGCAGCAAACGAGGCGTCAAGTAACCGCGGCGATTCATGACCAAGCCGCGCAGCCACAGCGATCGCCGCCATCAGAAACCATGTCGTGCGGCTTTCCTCAACTGAGGCCACGATTGCCGTCACGCTCCACACCATGAGCGCGACTGCAAATGCAAGGCGCATAGAAGCACGCATCGCGGCCACGTTCCGCACCGCCAGGGCAAAAACGACTGTAGCCAGGAACAGGGCGCACAGGCCGCCCGAGACGGCCAGCGACAAGGCCGTATTGTGCGCCGTATCGATGGGCGAAAGGCGCGCAGCAGTAGTAAAGGTCCCGGCGCCGGTTCCGAAAACGGGCGCATGAACAAATGCCCGCCAGCCTGCGGACCAGATATTGATGCGCTGGTTCAGATCTCCATTTCTGAGCTGGGCCGGGATGGTGGCCAGGCGCTCGAAGGTCTCAGCGGGAATGGCGAGCCAAAACACGGCAGCAACGGCGGGCAACACCAACACCGCGGCAAGCGCGGCGCGCGCATGTCCGCGAAAGAGAATGACGATCGTGCCAGCCAGCGCAACCAGCGCAGCGAGGAATCCTCCGCGAGACGCAGTAAGCAGTACCGCGACCAGGCCCAGGGGCAGGTATCCTGCGGCCAGAAGGCGCGGCAGCCAGCGGCGCTCGCAGCCTGCCAACAGTGCGGCAAACGGAAAGCCGAGATCGAGGAAGCGGGCAACATCGTTGGGATCCTGCCCGTAGGCCGCAAATCGGTACTGGCCTTCGGCAATGGCCTCAGGCGAGCTGAAGTTTGCCAGCGTCAGAATCGCAAGCACCCACGAGCCGGCTATGAATGCGCGCAAAAGGGTTTTCAAATCATCAGGCGTCTCGGCAAACTCCCACACCAGCCACACGATCATCAACTCTTGAAAATTGCCGCGCATCTTGGCCAGAGTGGCAGCCTCATCGATGGTCCACAGGCAGGTGCAGCAGAGCCAGAGATAAAGCGCCAGCACCAGCCACAGCATCATGCCGGGCGTGCGCACCCGGCCGGCTTGCAAAGCCGAAGGAACAGCCACGAGCAGCACCAGCAGCCCAGCGATGCGTGCCGCATTGCCGAGCGGGGGCCCGAGGTCAAGCGAGTACTCCCAGGGAATGGCGAAGACGAAGAGGACCAGCAGAACCCACGTCAGCCTCCGCATCGTGTTAATACCTCTGCGAGTAGACGAGGCCGGAGTAAATGCTCACGCCAATCGTGGATTGAATGGCCGACTCCATGGTCCGATTTACGAGGTTCTTGGCCAGCGAGTTGGGCACAAAGATGATGTCGCGATCGTGGATCGGCAGATCGGGATCGAGGCCACGCAACATGCGCTTCAGATTGAGAGCAGTGATCGTCCGCCCGCCCCTCTGCTCGCGGATGAGAATGGCTTTGGTGAGCGCGGCATTTTCCGAGGGTCCCCAGGCCAAAGAGATGGCTTGCACCACCGTGATCTCCTGCGCGGGATCGATCGTGAAACCCCCGGGGCGGACAAGATCGCCGACCACGTAGACCAGTCCGGCGCGGCTCACCTGAACCGTGTCGCCGGGACTCAGTTCGGGGTTGTGGTCGCCGTTGGGGTCGGCGCCGGTTGGATCCAGAACCACCGGATGCGCAGTCTTCGGGTCATCGCGATGGAAGACGTTTACCACCCGGCCGGCTCCGGGCGTCAATCCTGAAGCCTCTGCGACCAGGTCGAGCAGCCGGTGATGAAACGTGTACGGGTAGACCCCGGGATGCGTAACCTCGCCCAGCACGCTTACATCCTGCGCGGCAAATGCAGTCACATGCACGCTTACGAGGGGATGAATCAGCATTCCCTTCGCCACCAGCGCGGCCTCAATCGCGTGCGCAGCGGCAGGTTCGTCGAGCCCGGCAAGTTGAATCTCTCCAATCATCGGCAGCGTCACCGCTCCCGCGGCCGAGACCCGAACCTGCGAATGGAATTGGGCATCGTGAAACTCGCTCACGTCGAGCCAGTCTCCCGGACCAATCGGACCCGGCATCTGAACGCCTGCCTGCGGCCCTCCTGCGCCTGCTGCCGGCGCGCCAGGTTGGTTCCACACCGCGGGAGCCTCCATGGGATTCGGATGGCTCTTGGTTTCCTGCGATTGCGGAATCCGCACAATTCCGGACGGCAGTCCCGATGTGTTGGGCGAAGGGGGAGGCTGTGCGCGTGTCACGACCTGCCCGCCCATCGCCAGCACAATAAGCACCGCAACCGCGCCGAGTTGTTTACGACCGAAACTCTCAGCTGTCAACGCGCCTCCCAGTGAAACCCAGAGCCCGGCGAAGAATGTCATCGCCGTGTAGAGCGGCAGATCGGGCGCGACCGGCTTCACAGGCTGCCGGGCAGAGTCGACAATCTCGATGTTCGACGTGTGCACACCTGCGGCCAGCCCAGCCTCCTCGACCTTTTCCAGCACCTTCACATACAGCTCGTGGCTGGCGTTCGCTTCCTGGCGCATGGCCGCGTATTCGTTCGACGCCTGATTCTGCTTCAATCCCTCGCCGGTCGCCTCATCCAGACTGGTGCGCACCATCTGTTCGCGATTCAGCGCGGTCTGCCAGTTGCTTCGAAACCGGTCAACCAGCTTCGCGTCCTCTGCCTCTTTCTGACGGTCGAGGTCGCCAATCTCGCGGTCGATCTCAACTACACGCGGAAAATTCGGCCCATGTTCCGCGCTCAGCTGCGCCCTTTCCTGTTCCAGATCGCTGCGCTTGGCGCGAATTTGATGGAGCAGTACGCTTCCAGCCTCGCCTTGCCCCTTGAAATCGGGGCCTGAAGCCATCACCAACTCCGGATCTCCGTCGCGGGCCGCACGGAACTCGGCTTCGGCAAGAATGCGGTCAGTTGTCGCGGCAACCAGTTGCCGGCCAAGCTCGTCCATCTCCAGCGCCGCGGAGCTGTGCTCGGCTTGGCCGGCCGAGCCGTTGGCCATGGTTGCAGGCGAGCTCACCATCCCGTGCCGGGCCTGGAATTCTGCTACCCGCTGATCGTCGGAATCCACGCGCGCCTTCAACTCCTTCAACTGCCCATTGAGCCAAACTGAAGCAGCGGCGGTCGCATTAAGCTCGGTCTCCTGGTCGCGCTGCTGGTACGCCTGAATCAGCGCATTCACCACGGAGGCTGAAAGCGCGGCATCACGGCAGCGGAATCGAATCTCTATCATCAGCGTGCGCGGAATGCTCTGAACATTGAGCCGCCTCTGGAACCGCTCAAGCAGCCAGGCCTGGGCATCGGGCGCAGGCGTCTCCGGCATGAAGTTCTTGAACTTGGCATCGAAGCTGCCCTTGAATCCAGGCTCCCGGTAGAGTTTGAGGGTGGTAATCACCCGCCAGGCGAGTTCATCGCTGCGCAATACGCCGGCTGCGGTTTCAAGCCCCAGGGGCGTTGTCGACAACTGTGCTGCAGCGGGCGATTCTGAGCCGTCGAGGCTCAGCGTCGAAGCCGGCCCGCTCCGGAGCTGTACGCGGCCTGTGGCCTCGTACTGGTTTGGAGCGATAAGGCAGTAGATCAGGCATACCGCGAGCAAACCGCATTCAATCCCCAGTACCAGCCTGCGCCGCCGAACGGCGAGCCCGCACAGAGCGATGAGCGAGGTTACCGAGCTGTTTCGTGTGAGCGGGGCGGAATCGAGCTCGACCGATGCGCCGGAATCGTGATCAGGTTTCGGGACCGGATCGTGTTGATTTGAAATATCGTCTAGCAACCCTGGGTACTCCGCTCGCACAAAACGCAACCGGCCCCTTACACGGAGCGACTTCTCAGGCGGCTGGCGAGGTTTCCCGTAGTGTTACGCCTTTCCCAATCTTTGTTCGTGTTTTTGATCACAGATGATGGGGAGCGGGTTTAAGGTCGCCGATGAACCTGAGGAAAACCGGCCTTCGCCCTTTGAGCCCGGTTCTCAGTCTAGGTGCTCTTCCTGTACCACTCGACGGTTCGCCGCAGCCCCTCGCGAAAGTCTACCGCCGGCTGATACCCGAGCAGTTCACCCGCGAGCGTAATATCGGCCAGCGAATCGCGAATGTCTCCGGCGCGCGCTTCGCCATATGCCGGCTCTCCCTCGTATCCGGTAAGCTCACGCAAAATCGCAAAGGTCTGGTTCAGCGTATACCGCTGGCCGGTCGCTGCATTCATCATCGTTCCCGCCACTTTCTCAGCTGGCGCCGAGGCGGCAAGCAGGTTGGCTCCGACCACGTTCTCAATGTAAGTAAAGTCCCGGCTCTGCTCCCCATCGCCGTATATGGTTGGCTGCTCGCCGGCCAGCATCTTGCGGCAAAAGATGGCCAGAACGCCTGAATAGTGCGAGGTCGGGTCCTGGTAGGGCCCGAAGACATTGAAGTAACGCAACACGACGGTCTCGAGGCCGTAAACACGCGCAAACACCCGCATATAGTGCTCGCCGGCGAGTTTGGCCGCCGCGTAAGGGCTGATGGGATTCGGCATCATGGCTTCATGCTTGGGCAATGTGGGCGTGTCGCCGTAGGCCGAAGATGAACCGGCATAAACCACGCGCCGCACTCCCGCATCACGCGCCGCCACCAGTAAATTCAGCGTGGCCGATACGCAGTGCTCGTTGGTTCCCACCGGATCGGCTACCGATCGTGGAACCGAAGCCAGCGCGGCCTCATGAAAGACGGTGTCAATGCCTTCGCATGCCCGCGCGCAGGCCGCCGAATCGCGGAGATCGCCTTCAATAAAATCCATTGCTTCAAGCCCTTTGAGATTCGAGCGCTTGCCGGTGATGAAGTTATCGATACCGCGAACCTGCTCCCCGCGAGCCAGAAGCTCAGCGGCGATCGAGCGGCCGATGAAGCCCGCTGCTCCTGTAACGAGAAAATTGCTCAAAGCACCCCTCCGACGATGACTCGTTTTTAAGGATACAGCGCGAGGCTCAGGAGAGCGCCCAACGGTCGCGCTGCGCATCCCCTGACAATCTCGATGGTGGCTTCAGCCCACTCCGGCTACTACTACCCCGCTATTGCAGATCAGGCACAGTTGGCGATCTACACCGGTAACACTGCAAAGGAAATCGACTCGCCGAAGATCGTAGTGTGCTGAGATGCGGCTACGGTCATGAACTGATTTTGGCAAACACTAGCACTCCCCAGCTCGGCAGGTTGATGGGGAGTTGTCCGTTGGCGGATTCGATGCCCGGGCCAGGATTCCCTACAGTTCCAACCCCGCCATAAATCGGAGCCTGCGAGTTGAAGGCCTCTTGCCAAACGCCTGAGTCGCCGCCAAGATTCACCCCGTACTGGTTTCCCTGCCACTGGCCGTCGCCGGCGTTCACCACCACAAGCAGTACATCGCCTGCGAGGTCGTAGCGTTTGAAGGCTACGACCTGGTTCTGGTAATCGGTGTGAACGACGAAGCCACCCGGCGACCGCAGCGCCGCATGCGACCAGCGCAGCTGATTGATGTCCCGCACCATCTGCTGCATGGGCGCGCCTAGTGGATCGCCAATCTGCGACCAGTCGAGACGGTGATCGTAGCCGGCATTCACAACCGGGTCCCAGAATCCATCGATGTGTCCCTCGGTTCCCATGAACATCATCGGGGTCTCAGCAAGTGTTACATTCAGAGCCCAGGCCAGGCGCGCTTTGGCGCGGGCCCATCCGTTGCCGCGGCCGCCGAAGCGCTCAGTGAAATAGACGCCCGTGTTTCCGGAACCACCATAGATTTGATCGTGCGACCCGGTCAGGTAGCCAACCTGGCGCCAGGGATCGGGATCGGAGAAGCTGCCGATCCTGGCCAGCAGAAGATCGACGGTATTGCCGCCGTTCAGCGCAGTGAAAGTGTCCCACGGGCTGTTCATATCCCAGGTGGCGCAAAAACCGAGAGTGCCATAAGGGTCTTGGGCTGGAGACGCCGCAGAGCCTGAATCATTCGGGTTGTATTCGGCAATCAGGTACTTGTCAGGAAATTCCTGCCGGAGGGCTTGCATAATCTGCTGCACGGCATCGGAAGGAATCGCCTGCACGGCATCGAAGCGCAGGCCATCGACCTGATAGCTACCCAGCAGCAGGCGCGCATTGTCGAGCAGGAAGTCTATTACCTCCTGCTGCCAGACCGCGAATCCTTCGCCCCATGGCGTGGGGTGGCCGTGAATAAAATAAATGCCTCCTTGGGTGCCATTATCACCGGCGAAGTTGCCGTCGTATTGCCAATAGCGATTGTTGGTGATCGCAGCGTGGTTGTAGACCACGTCAAGGATTATGGCGAGCCCGCGTTCGTGTGCCGCGTCAATCAACTCGATGAATTGGGCTACGGCCTGATCGGGGCTGGTGGCGTAAGCATCTTCCCACGCAGACATGTCCGACGGGCCGTACCCCTCGCCGGCGCCATCGCCGCCAACATCGCAGAGCGCATCGGTAATAGGCAGCGGTTCAATGGCGTTGAAGCCCAAGCTGCGAATGTAGTCGAGCTTGGCAATCACGTCGACAAATGTTGCTGTGTCCAGCGGGACGGCAATGCCGTCGTTGAGGCCGGCAAATGAGCCGACATGGAATTGGTAAATGATGAAGTCTGCAAAGGCCGGCGTTGTGAATGCCGGCGCGTTGCGCCCGGTGGTAAACAGATCCGGGTCGACCACGTAGCTCATGGCCCCGGGTTCGGAGTTCTCGACCTGCAAGGAGCGTGCATCGGCGCGGTACCAGGGCTGCGAATTGTTGTTATCGGGCCCGCCAATATTCGTGATGATGTACTGGTACATGTCGCCGGCCGCTGCACTAATCTGGTCGGCCGACCAGTTGCCCGTGCCGGGCTCGGGAGCGAGATCGAAGGTTGGGCCGGTTTTCGGATCGTTCAGAATCACTTGAACCGCGCTGGCATTCGGCGCCCAGACGCGAAATCTGCAGCCGGCGCTCGTAAGAAGACAACCCATGCCATCGTTTTCAGGAGCTGGTGCGCGCATCGTAGAACCTCCAAATGAGAAGTGAGAGAGACAGGCGGCCATGACGGTAATGCCGGCACAGCGAGACAGGTAAGGCTTTCTCGTTTGCTCCAGAATTGTTGAGCGTAGGGGACGCGAAGAACCGACTTGGACACGGTAGCTTTCGAGCGGCTCATGTTGGGCGCTTGAATTACCGCTTACATAGCTCGGGGGAAAGTTTGAAGGGGATAGAGTTAAGTCCTGCCAGCGGCCTCTGGGGGCCTTTTCGCTGCTGCCTGATAGGTCCGATTGATTTCCACTCTAAACCATTTACTTCAGGATGCATCAATTCTCTGCGAATTCCTGCCCGCGACGCCGTGCTGCCTGATCGTGTATCGTGAGGGGTTCGCCTATGTGTGCCACACTGCCAACGCTGGCTGAACCGCAGCACTTTTCGATCATCGAACGGTTCCTCTTCCTGGTGCTGGCCGCGGCCTCAGCCTGGACCTTCTGGCGCCGCTTCGGCCCCATTCTCAAAAAGATCCTGCATTCCAAAAAAGATCCTGGCTTCAGCCTTGCCCCCATCGGCCGCCGCGTGCGCGACTTCGTCTGGCAGGTCATTCTCCAGGCTAAAGTCATCAGCCAGCGCCCGCTCCCAGGCATCGCCCATGCACTGGTCTTCTGGGCCTTCTGCGCCTTTGCGCTGGTTACACTCAATCACTGCGCGCAGGCGCTCTCACTCGATTTCCTCGCACCCCAGGGCCGTTTCGGACGCTTCTACTTCTGGTTCGCCGCCGTCTTTGCCCTGGCCTGCGCTTTGGGAATTCTTGGCTTGTTTATGAGGCGTTTCCTGGTCCGTCCCAAGTGGTTGGGCAAGGTCTCGCCCGAGTCCGGCGTCATCGCAATGCTCATCTTCGCGCTCATGGCGACCTACCTGGCCGCGTTCTACGTTCCCGGCTCGGGATGGCACGGCCACGCGCTCTGGTGGGCGCACACGCTGGTTCTGCTCGTCTTCCTTCCCCTAATTCCCCACACCAAGCACCTGCACCTGTTGCTGAGCCCGTTCACGGTGTTTCTTTCGAGAGGAGGGTTCAGCCGGATTCCGCCGCTGGCAGGCGACGAGGACTTCGGCCTTGTCTCCGGCCGCGACCTCACGCAGATCGTCAGCCTGCAGGCGTACAGTTGCGTGGAGTGCGGCCGCTGCACCGAGCACTGCCCCGCCAACAGCACCGGCAAGGAACTAAACCCGAAAGAAATCATCCTCGGCCTGCGCGCCTACCTCAACGATCTCGGCCCGCAGTCTGAAGAACCGCTCCTGGGCATGTACAATTCGCAGCAGGCCGCCTTCGAGTGCACCACCTGCGGCGCATGCGAGTTCCAGTGCCCCGTGGGCATCGAGCACCTGCCTATCCTGGTTGGCCTGCGCCGCGGCGCGGTGAACACCGGCGAGTGGGAAGACACCCACGGCGCCAAACTGTTCCTGGCGTTGGAACGCGGCTCCAACGCGCTGGGGCTGCCGGCGACCGAGCGCGACAAGTTCATCGAAAAGAATGCCCTGCCCATCTACGACGGTTCTCAAGAATATTGTTTGTGGCTCGGCTGCATGGGCGCCTACGACCCCCGCGGGCGCGAAATTATTTTGGCGTTGGTGAAAGTGATGCGGCAATTGAAAGTGAGCTTCGGTGTGTTGCGCAAAGAGAAGTGCACCGGCGACCCCGTCCGCCGCCTCGGCAACGACCTGCTCTTTCAGCAACTGGCGGAATCCAACCTCGAAGCACTAACCCAGTCCAAAGCGAGAAAAATACTGTCTATCTGCCCGCACTGCGTTCGCACCATTCAGGAAGACTGGAAGGAGTTTGGCACGCCGCCCGAGGTGGAACACCACAGTGAATTTCTGGCGCGGCATCTGCCTGCGCTCAATTCGGTGTCAGGGCACGACTTTAGTCGTGCCGAAAAGGACGCAAGAAACATTGGGGTTTTAGCCCCTGTCCGCCCGAACGAAGAAAAAATCGTCTTTCACGACCCCTGCTACCTGGGCCGCTACCGCAACGTCTACGACCAACCGCGCGCCGTCGTCTCCAGCGCCGGCGAACTCCTCGAGGCTCCGCGCCATCGCGAGCGCAGCTTCTGCTGCGGGGCCGGCGGCGGCCTAGCCTTCCTCGGCGAAGAGACCGGCGAGCGGGTGAGCCACGTGCGCGCCGCTGAGCTTGTCGCAACCGGAGCAACCACCGTGGCCGCCGCCTGCCCCTTCTGCAATACGATGTTCAGGGACGCGCTCGCGGCGCAGGGCGACGGCGCTCCACAGCTTGTCGATATTGCACAGCTGGCGGCGCGAAGGCTGCCACGGCAAGGCTCTAACGACTAACCGGCAGCCCGTTCGTAATTGAATCCAAATCCCAGTTGTCGAAAAAGGGCCTGATGAGCGCGAGCTCCTCCTCCATTGAGGCTCTTTTCTCAAGCGGTCGCGTCTTCCTCGGCAAATAATCGTAGGTTACCCACATTTTGCCTGGCCTTTTAGGCGTGTTGTCTTTCTTGACTGTGCGAAACGCGTAATCGAGATTCATCCGCGCTGCTCGCTCGGCAATTTCAATCGGCAACACAGCGCAATGGTAGTCTCTGGGAGATTTGACGCAGACTAAGATGATAACTTGAGCCCAATAAAAGCTATTGGCGCGGTTGAAGAGCGTCAAGCTGTTGTCCTTGATCATCTCCTCGCTGCAGTAGCCATAATTGAACCACCACCCGTCTGCGTAGCCCTTCTCATAGCTGGCGCCCTTGACCTGAATTTGCCATGCTCTCCCTTCCTTGACGGCAAGAAGGTCTGCATTGGCGGATACGCCGTCCTTGTTAAGGTCACTTACGCGGAAACCGCGAAATTCTAACTCATTCGCAACGATCCTCTCTGCGATTCGACCGACATTATGTTTTCCAACCGAGCCTTCGGCCATTTTCCCCTCCGCCGGGATTCTACACCGGCCCCTAGAATTCAGAATTGATCCGACTTTAGCGTGAGGTGCTCGGAGCCGTATGATGGACCGGGAACGCAATTATGAAAATCATCGTCGCAATTAAACAAGTACCGGAACGCGATGCGCCGGTGCGCATTGCCGCCAATAATAAATCCATCGACGAGGCTGATCTTCACTGGGCGATGAACGAGCCCGATGCCTACGCTCTCGAAGAGGCTCTGCAGCTCAAGGAAAAGAACGGCGGCGAGGTCATCGTCCTCAGCGCCGGCCCGGAGCGCGTGGGGACCACCATCCGCGAAGCCCTGGCCAAAGGCGCCGACCGCGCCATCCACGTCCTGTGCGACGACTTGGCCTCGCGCGATGCTCTGGGCGTGGCCAGGCTGCTGGCAGAGGCCATCAAGCCCGAGAATCCCGACCTCGTCCTCACCGGTCTGCAGTCGGAAGACCTCGGCCTGGGCCAGACCGGCGTGATTGTGGCCGAACTCCTCGGCCTGCCCCACTCCACGCTGATCGTGCAGGTTGAAAAGACCGATGCGGGCCTCCGTGTGAAGCGCGAGCTCGAAGAGGGATGGTTCCAGCACATCGAGCTGCCCCTTCCCGCCGTCCTCACCATTCAATCGGGCGGCAACAAGCTGCGCTACGCCACGCTCATGGGCATCAAGCGCGCCAAGACCAAACCGGTGCACGCCATAGCTGCCGCCGATCTTAGCCCCGTAGCCGCGCCCGTGCTCACCCTGGAGCACATCGCCCTGCCCTCTAAACAAAAATCCACGCAGATACTGCCCGGCTCGGCCAAAGAGGCTGCCGCGGCGCTGGTTGAAAAACTCAAGTTTGAAGCGAGGGTGCTATGAGTATTTTTCTCGTCCTGGAAGAGAGCGGTGGCAAGATCAAGCGGACAAGCTGGGAAGCCGCAGCCGCCGCGCAGAAGCTCGCCAACGGCGCAGGCGTGACTGCCGTGGTCATCGGCGCGCAGACTGAGGCTCTTGCCGCCGAAGCCGCCGATCGCGGATTCGCCGCCGTCATTCGCCTCGAGCATCCGCTGCTCGCGCAATACACGCCCGATGGGTATGTGGCGGCATTACATCAACTCATCCAAAGCCAAAGCCCCACGCACATCGTCTTCCCGCATACGTATCAGGTGCGCGATTACGCGCCCGCTCTTGCCACGCGCATGGGCCAGGTGCTTATCGGCGACGTGGTGGCCATCGGAGAAGGGCCCACCTTCACCCGCCAGCTCATGCAGGGCCGCCTCAACGGCAGCTTCAAGCCTGTTGGCTCGGGACCGTGCTTTGTCTCGGTGCAGGCCGGCGCATTCCGCGCTGAAGCCGCAACCTCCGGCGCGCCCGCACCCATTTCCACTTTCACGCCGACGCTCGACGCCTCGCAGATCCGCACCCGCCCCTCCGTGCCCTTCCGCGGATCGGCGCAGACGGTCGACCTCGGCTCCGCGCAGATGATCGTCAGCGTGGGCCGCGGCATTCGCGAGGCCGAGAACCTGCCGCTCATTGAAAATCTCGCCGCCGCTCTCGGCGCTGAGATTGCCGCTTCGCGCCCCATCTGCGACAACGGCTGGCTGCCCATGGAGCGCCAGGTGGGCAGCTCGGGCCAGTCGGTCGCGCCCAAGCTCTATCTCGCCGTCGGCATCTCAGGCGCGATTCAGCACCTGGTCGGCATGAAGGCCTCGCAGTGCATCGTGGCCATCAACAAAGACCGCGACGCGCCCATCTTCGAAGTGGCCGACTACGGAATTGTGGGCGATCTGTTCGAGGTGGTTCCGGCGCTGACCGAGGCGGTCAGAGCAGCAAAATAGCCCCATGATGGTCAGCTTTCACACCGAAGGGGCGCCGCTCTTGCGGTATACAGCGGGACGCGCAATGCGCTATCGTTCCTAGTTTGCTCAATGATTCAGCTTCACGGGAGCGTTTGCCATGTATCTTCCCGAGACCTATCAATCCGCGCTCATGCTCATGATCCTCTCCATGCTCTGCTGGGGATCGTGGGCCAACACCCTCAAGCTCTGCCCGCGCTACCGCTTCCAGCTCTTCTACTGGGACTATGCGATCGGCCTGGCCCTAGCCGCGCTGGTCCTTGGTCTCACAGCCGGCAGCATGGGCAATAGCGGACCCGAGCTTTTGGACGATCTCCCGGCGACTGCGCATATCCTCATCTTCTACGCGGCCGTTGGCGGCGCTGTTTTCAACGTAGCCAACCTGCTGCTGGTCGCCGCCATCGACGTAGCCGGCCTGGCCGTCGCCTTCCCCGTTGGTATCGGCCTCGCCTTGGTCATCGGCGCGGTATCCAACTACGTCATCAAGCCCGAAGGCAATCCCCTGCTGCTCTTCGGCGGCGTTGCGCTCGTGGCTGTGGCCATCGTGCTCGACGCCATGGCCTACCGCCGCCGCGAAGGCACGGCGCAGGCCACCACAGCCCGCGGAATCATCATCTCGCTCGCTGCCGGCGTGCTCATGGGCTGCTTCTATCCCTTCGTCGCCAAAGCGCTCAACGGCCTGCCCGGCACGCCCTCGCCAGGCCCCTACGCCGTCTCGGTCTTCTTTGCCATCGGCTTGCTCATCTCCAACATCCCAGCGAACTGGCTGTTGATGGTGAAGCCCCTCGACGGCAAGCCGCGAGTCGACGGCGCAGACTACTTCCGCGCCCCCATCGGCTGGCATCTTGCTGGCATCCTTGGCGGAGCCATCTGGTGCGTGGGCGGCGTCTCCAACTTCGTCGCCTCAGGCGCGCACCTCGTGGGCCCCGCCGTCAGCTACACCATCGGCCAGGGAGCCACCATGGTCTCGGCCTGCTGGGGAGTCTTTGTATGGCGCGAGTTCGCCGGCGCCCCGCGCGCCGCGCGCATCCTGCTGGTATTCATGTTTCTCGTCTTCCTGCTTGGCCTCGGCTCGGTAGCCGTTGCGCCGCTATATTGAGGTGAGATTGGCCTCCGGCCCTAGACGAATCCGCCATCGCGTCTTCTTTTAAGATGTGGCACCCGGGTTCTGAGGTTTTCAAAGAATGACCAACACGCGCAAACCCATCGTCGTCATCGGCAGCGTCACCATGGACCTGGTGACAACCACGCCGCGCATCCCCGCCATCGGCGAAACCCTCATCGGAATCGGGTTCAGCGCGACGCCCGGCGGCAAAGGCGCCAACCAGGCCGTCGCCGCGGCGCGCCTCGGCTACCCCGTCGCCATGGTTGCGCGGGTCGGCACTGACGCCTACGGCCCCGCTCTCATCGAAAACTTGCAGCGCGCCGGCGTCGATACCGGCGCAATTCGCCCGGTTGAAGGCTCATCGGGTCTTGCACCCATCTTTCTGGCCGAGACCGGCGAAAACAGCATCGTGGTAGTTCCCGGCGCAAATGGCAAAGTGGATCGCGCCGCTGTCGACGCCAACGCAGACCTCATCCGCTCCGCCGGCATGGTGCTCTGCCAGCTTGAGATTCCCCTGGATACCCTCGCCTACGCCCTCGATTTCTGCGCCCAGGCCGGCGTTCCAGTCATGCTGGACCCTGCTCCCGCAGCCGCTCTGCCCGATGCCACGCTCCAACAGGTCGCCTGGTTCACTCCCAACGAAACTGAAGCCGCGTTTTATGTGGGCGGCGTCAGCAGCGTGGAAGAGACCGCGAACCGCCTCCTCGCGCGCGGCATCCGGAATGTTGTGCTCAAGCGCGGCGCAGAAGGCGCCTACGTTGCTCTCGCAAGCGAACAAGCCGGTTGGGTTCCGCCCTTCAAAGTGCGGGCCATCGATACCGTTGCCGCCGGCGACTGCTTCAATGGCGCCTTTGCCGTGGGGCTGCTCGAGGGCCGCGACCCGTTTGATGCGGCCCGGTTTGCGAATGCGGCGTCAGCGATTAAAGTCACCCGCAATGGAGCTCAATCTGCGATGCCGTCGCGCGCCGACGTCGACGCCTTTCTCGCGCAACAATGAACCGGGAGATCGGTGGCTTGGCTATCTCTCTGTTCTAATCAGGAGTATTTTCTCGATGAGTCGCACCGGTAGTCTGGCACGTTTCACACTCGCACTCACACTCGCACTCGCACTCGCGCTCGCCGCCACTGCGCAAGACACGCAATACGCCCCGCGCGGCCAGCAGATTCCCGCGCCCGATTGCCTGAACCTTCACTTCGCATGGGAGAACGCGCAGCCAGCCTGTCCGCCCGGCGTCCACGAACGCTGGCTTAAAGACATTCAACACTGGCGCGCCGAGCGGCTTATCCGCATCGCCTTCAACTCCGATCGCTATGAGATGCCCGCGCTCAAGTGGACGCAGTCGAGCTTTATGCAGCCGCAAATGATGGTGCATGACCGCGATTTCTACGATCCGGTTGCAGGCAAGTACACGGTCGATCGTTACCTCGACGATCTCAACGAACGATACGGCGGCATCGATGCCGTCTTGGTATGGTCGACTTATCCGAACATGGGCGTCGACGACCGCAACCAGCTTGAAATGGTCGCATCGATGCCGGGAGGAATTGCGGGCGTGCGGCAGATGGTGGAAGATTTCCACCGCCGCGGCGTGCGCGTCCTCTTCCCCATGATGATGTGGGACCAGGGAACGCACGCGCCCGATAAACCCTGGCCGCAGGCGATTGCAGACCTGATGAAGGCCATCGATGCGGACGGCATCAACGGCGACACACAGGACGGCGTGCCCCTGGGGTTCTCGCTTGCAACCGAGGCCGGGGGCCACCCCCTCGCGTTTGAGCCAGAGGGCGGCCCGAGCGACGAGGCTCTCGCCTGGAACGTCATGACCTGGGGTCAGTACAACTTTCCGTTCCTGCCCATGGTCGACCGCTACAAGTGGCTCGAGCCGCGCCACATGGTGAACATCAGCGACCGCTGGGAGCAGGACAAGACCAGCGACCTGCAGTTTGCCTTCTTCAATGGCGTGGGCTGGGAAAGCTGGGAAAACATATGGGGCATCTGGAACGGCATCAATCCGCGCGACGCCGAGGCAACGCGGAGGATTGCAACCATTGAGCGCGCAGTAGCGCCGTTCCTCACCAGCCCCGGTTGGGAGCCTCTCTATCCCATGCTGAACTTCGGCGTTTATTCAAGCCGCTGGCCGCTGGCTAATGAAACCGTGTGGACCATCGTCAACCGAACCGGCTACGACATTAGCGGCCCGCAGATGAATGTACCGGCCGCGGCGGGCATGCGCTACTTCGACCTTTATCACGGCGTGGAGTTGAAGCCGGAGAGCAACGCCGGGCAGAATGTGCTGGATTTCGCGATCGAGGCCAATGGCTACGGCGCAATTCTTGCCACTCCCGGCGACCCCAGCCCAACCATCAAGGCGCTCATCGAGCGCATGGCGGCGATGACCGGGAAACCTCTCGCCTCGTACTCGCACGACCCGATCCTTCTCCGGCAGCGCCTGGTCGAAATTCCGCCGACAAAACCCTCAGCCGCTCCTCCCGACGGCATGATCCGCATCCCCGGCGGCACATTCAACTTCAAGGTGCAGGGCGTCGAGATCGAAGGCGGCGCGAACCCCTACATCGATGTCCAGTATGCATGGGAAGATTCGCCACGGCGCTTCCACGAACACACAATGCAGGTAGCGCCATTTTTCATTGACAAGTACCCGGTCACCAACGCGCAGTTCAAGAAGTTCCTCGATTCCACGCACTACGCGCCGAAAGACGCCATCAATTTTCTGCGCGACTGGAAGAACGGGACGATTCCTCCGGGCTGGGAGAACCGGCCGGTAACTTGGGTCTCGCTCGAGGATGCGCGGGCCTACGCCGGGTGGGCCGGCAAGCGCCTGCCGCACGAGTGGGAGTGGCAAATGGCGGCGCAGGGCCCTGATTCAGGTATTGCCGGCCGCATCTATCCCTGGGGCGACCAGTGGCAGCCTGCGAACGCGCCAACGCCCGTAACGGGACGCGCTATGACCGCGCCTGACCCTGTCGATGCGCATCCTCAGGGCGCAAGCCCCTACGGCGTGATGGATCTGGTGGGCAACGTGTGGCAATGGACTGACGAGTTTGACGACGAGCACACTCGCGCCGCAATTGTACGCGGCGGCGAGTACTACCAGCCCCAGGGCTCCATCTGGTACTTCCCGGATGCACTTCGCAACGATGAGCACGGCAAGTTGCTGCTCATGGCGCAGGGGTACGACCGCTCCGGCGGCGTCGGTTTCCGCTGCGTCGTCGACGCGCAGTAAACCGCACAAACGCTGCGGCCGAATCGGCGACAATACAAGCAATGGCGAAGCCCGCAATAGAGTTTTGCGGAGATCGAATGCCGCGCGAAAGCGGCACGAGCCGACGCGCATTTCTGCGTGATGGCGCACTTATGGCAGGGGCACTGGTGCTGGGCCAAAGCAAAGTGTGGACACAGGTTTTTCATGGTCCCTTTGGTGAGGCTGTCAAACGCATCGATCCTGATTGCACGCTCACCATCGCCGAGATCGAATGGGAGCTGAGCCCGAAGAAAAAGATTCGCACTTCAACTTACAACGGTCAGGTTCCCGGACCGCTGCTACGAGTCACTGAAGGCAAGCCGGTTGCAATCGACATCGCGAACAAACTCGATCATCCCGAGATCGTCCACTGGCACGGGCAATGGATTCCGGTCGCCGCCGACGGCTCCATGGAAGAAGGCTCTCCGATGCTCCCGGCGGAAGGCAGATCCTTGGTTCAGTTCGTGCCAAAGCCAGCGGGCCTTCACTGGTATCACACCCACGCAATGGCCCATCGCGACCTCAAGCGCGGACTCTACAGCGGACAGTTCGGCGTGTTGCTGGTTGAGGGCCGCGAGAATCCCGGCGCTTACGACCAGGAACAATTCATCGTTCTCCACGACTGGGAACCTTACTACGTGGCCAGCGGCGACGGCTCGCTCATGGTGAACTACGTCTGCGGCTCGGTGAACGGCAAGATGCTGGGCCATGACGAACCGATCAAAGTCCGCGAAAGCGAGCGCGTTCTGTTCCACATCCTCAACGCCAGCGCTACAGAACCACATTGGCTCACGCTGCCCGGTCATCGGTTCCAGGTGCTTGCGCTCGATGGCGCGCCCGTTGCCACGCAGGCAAGAGTCGAGTTGTTGCGGCTCGGTCCGGCCGAGCGAATTACGGCTCTCGTTGAAATGAACGCTCCCGGCGTCTGGGTGCTGGGCGAAACCCGCAGAGATTACCGTGACGCAGGCATGGGCACAGTCATTGAATATGCAGGTCGAACCGGCAAGCCCGAGGAGCCGCGCGATTTCAAACTCGCCTGGGATTACAAGACCTTCGGCGACACAACGCCAAAAAACTTCACGCCCGATGTCACTATCCCGCTCGTCTTCACATCGAAGTTCAAGGGCCACGGCGCACTCGACCAATGGATGATTAACAGCAAGTCTTATCCCGATGTTTCACTTCCGGCGCTTCGCCAAGGCTTGCGGCATCGCCTGATCTTTGAAAACCGCAGCACTGACGATCACCCGGTGCATCTGCACCGGCACAACTTCGAGCTGGTTTCGATTCGGGGCACACCAGTAAGCGGCGTGCGCAAGGATGTCGTCATCGTCGAGGCCGGAGCGACCGTCGAAGCCGACCTTGTCGCCAACAATCCCGGCAATACGCTCTTTCATTGCCACCAGCAAGACCACATGGACTCAGGCTTTATGGCGCTGTTCAAATATGCGTAGGCAGCTTGTGAAAGGGATCGATCTCAACCGTGCAGTACATTCGCCCATTCGGGGAGCGCAGTTGAAATCTGTCTTCACATTTCTGGCCGGTACATTGGTGCTTTGCGCAGGCGAGCAGATGCGCGCGCAGGGCAACTACGAGATCCAGGTCTACGGAGCCGACACCGTCGCGCCGCGCAGCACCATGCTTGAACTGCACTCGAATTTCACCGCCGAAGGTCACCCGGCTTTGGACGGCGTGGCCGCAACCAACCATGCCGAGCACGAAACCGTTGAGATCACGCAGGGCATTAACGACTGGTCCGAGGTCGGCTTCTACATCTTCACCAGCGAGCAAAGCGGTCTCGGCATGCAATGGGTGGGCGACCACATCCGTCCCCGCGTGCGTGTGCCCGAGAAATGGCGCTGGCCCGTGGGAGTGAGCCTGTCAATGGAGTTCGGTTACCAGCGCGCCAAGTTCTCGCCCGACACCTGGACGTGGGAGATCAGGCCCATCGTCGACAAGACCGTGGGCCGCTGGTACTTCGCCGTGAATCCCGCGCTCGAACGCACCTGGCACGGGCCCGACGTGAATCAAGGCATCGGCTTAGCGCCCGCCGCCAAAATCAGCTACGACTTTACGAAAAAGATTACCGGCGGCTTTGAGTACTACGCCGATTACGGCAGCATCACCAGCATCTCCAGCTTGCGCAACCAGCAGCAACAACTCTTCCCTGCCATCGACCTCAACGTCTCGCCCGACTGGGAGATCAACTTCGGCGCCGGCATCGGCCCCACCGCCGCTACCGATCACTGGATTGTGAAGGCAATCGTCGGCCGGCACTTTAACTGGGGCCACAAGGGTTGATCGGAGCGAACCAATAGCGGACCCCGTCTGACCAGAAGGATTACTTCAGCACGCCTCGAGTGTGGCAAATCCGAAGTTCGTTGAAGAACAACCGCAGGTCCCCGATCACCTACGATTGCTGCGCAATCTCCGCTCAGGGCAGACTTTCGCCTCCGTCCGCCGCGGCGGACGTCGCTCAGGATGACAATTCAGTGTTGACGCTGACTTCAAACTCGGGACCCTAGCTCACCAGCTCAAACGTGCGAATCATCTCTTTGCGGACGGTGAGGCGTTCAATGAGTTCGGTCCTGACCTCGTAACCGCGGCCGGGAGTATCGGGAATTGCGATCTCGCCTTCGCGCGAGACCGTCACCTCGGGTTCGATGATGTCCTGGGCAAAGTAGCGCGCCGATGCCGACACGTCGCCGGGCAGCGAAAAATTCTCGAGCGTCGCAAGTGCAATGTTGTGAGAGCGGCCCACGCCCGACTCGAGCATGCCGCCGCACCACACCGGTATGCCGCGCTCCTCTGACAGATTGTGCACGGCGATGGCCTCTGAGAATCCCCCCACGCGGCCCAGCTTAATGTTGATGATCCGGCACGATTCCATCTCGATCGCGGCCAGCGCATCGCGCCGGTTGTGGATCGATTCGTCCAGGCATATGGGCGTCTTCATCCGCTTTTGCAGCATTGAGTGGAAGTAGAAATCGTCGTGCCACAGCGGCTGCTCGATCATGAGCAAATCGAACGCGTCGAACGACAGAACGTGATCGGCGTCGTGCAGGAGGTAGGACGAATTGGCATCGCAGCTCAGCGCGATCCCCGGCCAGCGACTGCGCACCCGCTCAAATACGTCAACGTCCCATCCCGGTTTGCATTTCAGCTTGATGCGCTGGTAGCCGGCCTCAAGCTCGCGCTCGATCACCGCAAGCAGTTCAGGAATCGACGACTGGATGCCCAGCGAAACACCGCAAGGAATGGTATCGCGCACGCCTCCCAGCAGCCGCGAAAGCGAGACGCCTTCCCGCTGCGCTTCGAGGTCCCAGATGGCGTTTTCAAGCGCCGCCTTCGCCATTCGATTGTCGCGTACACGGTTGAAGATGCGCGGGCAGTCGCCGCCATGATGGGGATTCTCGGCGGCCAGCATCGGTCCAAGTTCTTGTGTAATCACCACCCACGCGCTATCGGTCGACTCGCCGGAGAAATGCGGCCTTTCACCTACTGTGCACTCGCCCCAGCCGACCAGTCCCTCGGAGTGGATCTCCGCCAGCAGCACACGCCGGTTACGGGTCACTCCAAAGCTGGTCTCAAACGGCCGCACCAACGGCATGTGAAGTTCGCGCAGGATTATGGCATCTATTCTCATGTGTTTTTGCGTCCCTCTTTGCTACCTTCCATCTCGAAATCACCTAAGAAGCGAGCCTCAGGCTGTTCCATCAATCCGGCCCAGCTCAAAGACTCCATTCCCTTCCGCATCGAGTGAATAGCCCACTACGGCTAAACCCTTTTGAAATGCCTTCTGAAACCTTCCCCGGTTCTCAAGCTGAACGGCGAGGGCGCGGTGACGATCTGCGTCCGAGGCCTTCCACTGGTAGATGGAAGCCGGGACCTCAATCCGCTCCTCAATCTCGATTGCGACGTCCGGCCGGCTGTCAAGAATTGCCTGCACACGGCCTGACTCAAGCTCCCACACAGCAAGCAGACGATCCGTCGGGAGCCCACCCTGCAATCGAGAAGAGGATACACCATAGAAATCGGGTCGATACTCACGCGCCATGGCTCCGAGCCTGTGGATATTCAAATAAGCGTTTTTAATTTCAAGCGGATCGAAGGTCCATTCTATATGCCGGATGCCCCGCGAAAGCGCCTCCGCCCGCTGCTCCAGCTTCAGCCGCACGCCCAGCCCCCGGTTGCGGTACGCCTGGCGCACGGCAAGCATATGCGAGTGAAGATAAGCCGTCGCGCCCTGGGGGCCATTTTTGATCCCCGGCAGCGCCATCGCAAAGCCAACTAACTGCGGCCCCACCCCTTCACTCTCCGTTTTCCGATCTCCGATCTCTGACCCCTGTTCTCTGATTTCTGATCCCTGACCCCTGCCCCCTGATCCCTGTTCAAACGCCCCGAGCACCTGCCCGCCGATCTTCTGCGCCAGCAGAAAAGTCTTTTTCGGGACCAGGTCATTTGGATCGTATCCCCAGGTTTCCACCTGCAGCTCGACACAGGCTTCGAGCTCGTCAAGTCCCCGGCACGCGCGAATCTCAATCATGAGTGCGCTCCCTCAACTCCATGCGAATGCCCGGCGCCAGCACTCCCGGATGAAGCGTCCTGTTGCCTGGCAGCGAGCTTCAGTTTTGCCGCAGCCCACAGATTTTCGAGCTCGTTCGGCGCCAGATCCTCCAGCGGTCGCGGCGAAGCCAGTTCCATCTCCCTGAAGCGCTCTCTGAACCTCAAGTTGCACCCGCGCAACGCCATCTCCGCATCCACGCCCAGGTGCCTGCCCAGGTTCACCACCGTGAACAGCAAATCGCCCAATTCCGCCTCGATCGCCGGCTTGCGCGCAGGGTTGGCCGAAGCCGCTTCAGCCTCAAGCTCCGCGGTTTCTTCGGCAATCTTCGGCAGCAGATCGTGCCAGTCCGGCCAGTCGAAGCCCGCTTTCTGCGCCTTTCCGCCCAGCTTCGCCGCCTCAAGCAGCGCCGGCATCGCCCGCGTAACGGAGTCGAGCCTTGATTCAACCTCCGCCGCTTCAGACCGCAAAACGGCCCTCGGCCGCTCGGCAGCCTTGATCTCCTCCCAGTTGCGCAGCACAGCCGCCGCCGAACCCTCCACCCGCGAGTCCACCTCGGCCATATTGCCCGCCCGGCGCGCAGCCTCGTCGCCAAATACATGCGGATGCCGCCGGATCAACTTCCTATTCAGGTGGTCCAGAACGTCGGCAATGGTGAACTGGCCTTCATTGGCGGCCATTTCGGCATAAAACAGCACCTGGAGCAGCAAATCGCCCAGCTCCTCGGCCAGGTGCTTGAAATCCCGCTGCTCAATGGCGTCGAAGACCTCGTAGGCCTCTTCAAGCGTGTATTTGCGGATGGTGTCGAAGCTCTGCTCGCGGTCCCAGGGGCAGCCGCCTGGCGCCCGCAGCCGCGCCATGATGGCCGCCGACTGCTCAAAGAGCGCTGCGGCGCGCGCCGGGTCGGTAGCGATCTGCGGGGTCGGGGACGTACGTCTGGAGCTCTCTTGCGGAAGGTCCATTCATATCCAGTTTACAATCCACGGGCAAGGGCGCGTCTCACGATTGCGTCTGAAAACCGGAGGGAGCAGGAGCCCTAAGGTGTCTCGAAACGATTCACAGCCGTTCGGAAAGAAGAGGGAGTCAAATCGCCGGAACTGCGCTTTGAGACCCGGAGGGAGCAGGGGCCTTCAGGCCCCTGAATGAGACGCATAAAATGCGGGGCCTTTAGGCCCGGGACCCTTCGCCCGCACACCCAACACCCCAACTCACTTGAAATGCCCCGGCATCGGGTCAATCCCATCCCCTTGATGCGCGGATGAATAGAGAAACTCCCTCGGCCCTGCGCACAACCCTGCTTTCACCGGATTTTCCTCAATATGCTTCTTACACGCCTCGAACTTCCCGTGCTCGAGAATCTGTACCTCGTTATAGCTGCGCTCCCAAACATCTCTTTTGCTCTTCAGCCCGAAAGAGAACCCGCCCTTGATGAATTGCACAGCCTTTTCGAGCGAAACGTCGGGCGCAGGCGTGATCAAGACGTGCACGTGGTCAGGCATGATGACGAACGCGTGCAATGCAAATCTGCCCTGGGCTCGATAATGCTGGAGGACGTCCATCATGAGCCGGGCGTTCGCGTCGACTTGAAAGAGCCGGCGACGGTTCGCGGTCACGGTCGAAACAAAATAGGTTCGAATCTCTTGCGGAGCGTGAATCATCGGGGAATCATACGAAATGCCCGCGGCTAAAGGCGTGATCAGCGTCATCGCATTCAGGGGCCTGAAGGCCCCTGCTCCCTCCCATTCCGCCTCTGAACCGTATACTCAATTCTTCTGATGATTCGCGTTCTAGGAACCGTGTTTGCCGCGCTCATGGGGCTGGCCTTTGGCAGCTTTCTGAACGTGTGTCTCACGCGCTGGCCCGCCGGCGAGAGCATCGTGAAACCGCGCTCGCACTGCCGCAACTGCGGCCGCACGCTTGCCTGGTGGGAGAATGTGCCGGTGGTGAGTTGGCTGGCGCTGCGCGGACGTTGCAGGACGTGCGGGGCGTGGATTGGGTGGCGATACCTGATCGTTGAGCTTTCGGTCGCAGGGATCTGGGCCTATCTCGTCTGGCGCCTGCTCGGTGCCTACATATTGAATCTGCCGAGCATTCAGAGCGGCGCAAATCCCCCCGCATACCTCCCGGCAGCGGAAACTGTCGGTGGAATGTTCCTATCGTGGGTACTGATCGGCCTCGCGGTTCTCGACGCTGAGCACTTCTGGCTGGCAGATGCAGCAACAATTCCTGGCACGGTGTTTGGACTTGTCAGCATCACGCTTTTCGCGGCGGAAGAACTGGGCTGGGCCAACCCTCAAACCTGGTTGCTGATCGGCTTCAGAATCCTCGGCTGCGCGGCAGCCGCCGGTCTCATCCTCCTCATCCGCTGGGTCTACAAGCTCATCCGCCATCGCGAGGGCCTCGGCCTCGGCGACGCCAAGCTCATGGCCATGCTGGCCGCCTGGCTGGGCCTCCCAGGCGCGCTGCTCTCGTTCGCCATTGGAGTTGTGCTTGGCTCGCTCGCCGCGCTAATCCTGCTCGGCCGCCGAAAGAAACCTGAGGGTGCCGAATCCTGGGCCGCAGCCAAACTCCCCCTCGGCACTTTTCTCTGCATCGGCGGCATTGTCGCCAGCCTGTGGGGACAGCCGATCATCGCCGCGTATCTGCGCTGGGCTGGGTTCTGAGCGACGCAGCAAAGGACGAGTTCGGCAGCGCAGATCGCATAGGGGCTGAAGCCCACTTTCTTGTTGAGGGCTGTCCTCAGTACGACTAAAGCCGTGCCCTGATACAAGACGTTATACGTCAGCGGATTTCGCGGACTGCGCGGCCGAATCGGGGCACGAAACGGAACGGCGGCCATCGGCCGCCGTCGCTAATTTATCTCAACAAGCTCCATCTGCCCGTCGCGCCGTCGATGCAGCACGTACATATCGCCTGACGGATCGTGGAAGATCAGCAGATCTCGGTCCCGAAACTCTGCCTCCTTTACCGCCTCCTCGATCGTCAGCGGCTTCAGCGCAAAGCACTCGCCGTTCTTGATCACATGCGGTTCAACCACCGCCGCCTTTGCCGGGAACGAGTGGACCGCGATCGAGGCGCGGGGCTTGCCTGCGCGCGCCGGCTTTCCCTCGCCCGGTTCTGCCTCGGGCGAAACCCGTGCCTTGGGCCGCGCCACCGGCGGAGCCGTCATTACCTTCTCTTCCTTGGGCAGCCGCTTGGTCCCGATCTTGCGGTCGCGGTAGCGCCGCGCCTGGTTCTCGGCGTGGTTCAGCGCCTGACGCAGCGCCGTCTCGGGCACGTCGGCCTTGCCCGTGGCCGCCAGCTTCTGCGTGCGCGCCTGCACCGTCAGCTCCACAATCTGCAAATGCCGCTGCACGCTGAAGGTGATGCTGGCATGGGCAGCGCGGCCCAGAATGCGCCCGATCCGCTCCATCCCCTCTTCAGCCTGCGCGCGCACCGCCTTTGAGATTTTGACTCCCCTTGCGGTGAACTCAACTTCCATAGTCAACCTCCGCTCGTGGATTCTTTTCCCGCCGCGCGGTTCTCAAAGCCACTTCAGCTCAGAGCAACGCGCAACAGATGGAGCACAGTATATGACGATTCAGCTGCTAGCTACTAGCTTCTAGCTCTTTTCGTGCGGCCGGTTGTTTTGGGAAGGAACGAGCAACCGAATCCGCCTCGATCAAGCTATTGGCTGCTGGCTGCTGGCTATTGGCTGCCTTTCAGATCTCCCACCTCAGCAGCACCGTTCCTACCGTGAACCCGGCGCCCACGGCGGCCAGCAGCACCAGGTCGCCCTTCTTCAGCTTGCCCTCTTCAATCGCCGTTTCCATGGCCAGGGGAATCGTGCCTGCCGAAGTATTGCCGTACTTCTCGATGTTGACGATCACGCGATCGGCCGGCATGCCCAGCCGGTCGGCCGTGGACTGGATGATGCGTATGTTCGCCTGGTGGGGAATAAAGCAGCCCAGATCCTTGCCTTCAACCCCGTTCCGCTCCAGCAGCTTCAGCGTGGCCTCGGCCATCTTGCGCACCGCAAATTTGTACACCGCCGGGCCATCCTGGTGGACGAAGTGCATCTTCTTGTCCACGGTTTCATGCGTTGAGGGATTCAGGCTGCCTCCGCCCGGCATGTAAAGGCTCACGCCGCCTGAGCCGTCAATCTCGTTCAGGTAGTCCACAAAGCCGATCTCGCCCTCTTCGCATGGTTCAATCAGCACCGCGCCGCCGCCATCGCCAAATAGCACGCAGGTGGCGCGGTCGGTGTAGTCGGTCATGCGCGTGTTGGCGTCGGCCCCGCACACCAGCACCTTCGAGTGCGCGCCGCTCTCCACCAGCTTGACGCCGGCCTGCAGCGCATAGGTAAATCCCGAGCATCCGCCCGAAACATCAAAGCCCCACACGTTGCTGGCGCCCAGCTTGTGCTGCACCAGGCAGGCCGTCGAGGGGTACATCATGTCGGGCGTCACCGTGCCCACAATGATCACTTCCAGTTCGCTGGGCTCAATGCCACGCGCGGCCAGGCACTTCTTCGCCGCCTGGGTGCAAATATCGCTTACCCCCAGCCCCGGGGCCAGCTTGTGGCGCGTACGAATCCCCGTGCGCGCAACGATCCACTGATCGCTGGTCTCCACCATTTTTTCAAGGTCTTGATTGGTAATCGTATCGGGGGGAACGTAAGTGCCGAGCGCAGAAATCTTGGCGCGGCGGCCCACTATGGGGCGTACGGTCAGGCTCAATTCTTTGTCTCCTTACACAGGCCGGTCAGCAGATCCCTGATCTACGATCTCTGACCCCTGATCCCTGATCCCTGACCCCTGTTTCAGTACCGGGTTACCTACTGCGCCCGTACTAGCCCGTTACCGTTGCTTCCTTCCGGACCTGGCGGGGTTGGCGGGATTACGTCGCGTAGGACCCGGCACTGATAGATTTTAACACTCCACCGCGCGCCGGCCTTCTGTTGCGCTGGATTCAATTCATCGCGGAGAAGGACGGCCAAAATGCGAAGCCCGCGCATCGATTCTCCGGTATCGACTTCACGGTTTATTTTTCGCTAACATTGAATTGTTATGGCCTTCCCGATTAAGACCTGCGTCGTCTGCGGAGAGGAGTTCGAACTGCGGCCCGGCAAGCCGGGCTTTGCCAACCGCTGCCCCACTTGCAGCGAGCCCGAGCAGGAATCGCCGCCCGTTGCTTCCAGCTCGCGCCACAAGTCCGCCGAGGAGCGCCGCATCGAGGTCGAGGCCAACGCCATGCGCCGCCGCGCCATCCGCGACATGCTCTACCGCAAAGACAATTAGGGCATTGCAACGGCCTTACGCACGCGCCTGAGCAGCAAAATCAAGCTCCCGGTACAATAGATAAGTGAGCAAACCATCCACGCCCGCGGCCCCTTCCGTGGGCTTCGTTTCGTTAGGCTGCCCCAAAAACCTCGTCGACTCCGAGGTAATGATGGGCCTTCTCGATCGCGCCGGCGCGCGCCTTACTGCGCGTCCTGAAGAGGCCGAGATTCTCGTCGTGAATACCTGCAGCTTTATCGACACGGCCAAACAGGAATCGATCGACACGATTCTTGAGATGGCGCGCCACAAGGTCACTGGCTCAGCCAGGAAGCTTATCGTCGCCGGGTGCCTCGTGGAGCGCTACCGCGACGAAATCCGCAAAAGCATCCCTGAAGTCGATGCCGTGGTGGGCACCGGCGAACTCGAGTCGATTCTCGATGCCGCGGGCCTGGCTCCCGCACACGCCGCGCCTTCGCCCTTCAACATCCTCACCGGCGTTCAGGTCGATGCGCGTTCCGGCAGAGAGTCCGCTGCCGGAACCCACAAAGCCTCGTTGGCGAAGGGCACAGGCTTTGGGGAAGGTGCGGGCTTTGGGGAGGGTACGGGCTTCGGGGAGGGTACGGGCTTTAGCCCGTACGTTGCGCAGGCAGATAACGAGGGGGCTTTAGCCCCTGAGGTAAACTCCCGCCCTGAAGGCGACCACCGCGAACGCCAGGGCCGCTTCAGCCGAGAGGATTGGCAGGGAGCGCGGCATCTGCTGCCCACATATCTGTACGACGAGAATACGCCGCGGCTCTTGTCCACGCCAAAGGCTTCGGCGTATATCAAGATCGCCGAGGGCTGCGATCATCCCTGCAGCTTCTGCGTCATTCCCAATCTGCGCGGCAAGTTCCGCTCGCGCCGCTTCGAGTCCGTGGTGGCCGAGGCGCGTCAGCTCGTTTCGCGCGGAATCCAGGAGATTACGCTCATCGGCCAGGACACGACCTGTTACGGCGAGGACCTTGGCCTCAAAGATGGTCTGGCTAGCTTGCTCGCCGAGCTGGCAGGGATCGAGGGCCTGCGCTGGCTGCGCTTCCTCTACGCCTATCCCAATCGCATCACCGGCCGACTGCTTGAGACCATCGCGAAGCACGACAACATCTGCAAGTATCTCGACGTGCCGTTGCAGCACGCCTCTCCTGACGTGCTCAAGCGCATGAAACGCGGCGCCGGCGCCGAAATCTTCATCAAGACCATCGACAAAGTCCGCGCAGCCGTCCCTGGCATCGCTTTGCGCACCAGCTTCATTGTCGGCTTCCCCGGCGAGTCACTTCGTGACGTGGAGATTTTGGAGGAGTTCATCAACCAGGCAGGGTTCGACTGGCTGGGCGTCTTCAGCTACTCCGACGAGGAGGGTTCGGGCGCGCACTCCCTTGACGCCAAGGTGCCGAAGCGGATCATCGAGGCGCGGCGCAAGCGGCTCATGAGGCTGCAACAGGAAATCTCGCGCCAGGCCAAGCAGGAATGGGTTGGGCGCGAGCTAGTGGTGCTGACCGAGGGTCCCAGCGAGGAAACAGACCTGCTGTGGGAGGGCCGCACGCAGTACCATGCGCCAGAGATCGACGGCAAGGTCTACATCAACGACTTTGGCGATCTGGGGCAGCTCGAGCCGGGCCGCTTCTACAAGGCTGAGATCACCGAGGCCCACGACTACGACGTAGTCGCGCGCATCGTCTCAGGCCCGTTGTGAAGCGGCGCCCTGTGAGCGCCGCCGCATGGGTACCGTGGCGAACCTGATTCGAAATCCTGTGAAGCGAGAGAGCGATCGTCCGCTACGAAGCGACGATCGACTTGTAGCCCGACTCCGGAGCCTTCTTGAAGGCCTCAAGGCCCTCCTCAATGCTGAGCAAGGGAGTGGTCTTGATGGACTTGAGCGCCCCTCCTGCCGCGACGGCCAGAGACCACGCGGCCGCGCTGACGTTGTCTGGAAACTCGACGACCACGACCAGATCGTATTCTCCGAATGAAAACCAGGAGTTGACCAATTTGCCGCCAAGGTTCTTGACGTTTTTCTTTAGTGCTTGCGTACGATCTTGTGGTTCGGCGATCAACGCGCTCAACGCCTGTTGCGTATAGGCAACCTGTAACAGATATGCGGACATGGGAACTACCTTTCTTGATGAGGGAAGATTCTTGTGGGGATGGCCTGGAAGCAGCCAGAGTATACACGCCCGCCCATGCCGCGGGATATGTTTTGTTTCGTTCCCGCTGACTCAACTGAGCGCTGATCAGTCTGCTTTTCGTCTCCTACTTGTGCGACCCGCCTCCGGCGACGGCACCACCGCTGCTGCCCCCGCCCCCACTGCTGGCGTGAGAGCCACCGCCGCCGCCAGCGGAAGATCCGCCGCCGCTGCTCGCGTGGTAGCTGCCGCCTCCGCCGCCGCTGTAGCTATGGGCCGACCCACCCGAAGAGCTGCCCGAGTAGCTGGAGTGCGAAGAAGACGCGCTTCGCGATGAAGTTGGACCTGAGGAATACGTACTCGAGCCGCTTCGATAAACCGACGTCGAGGAACTGCCTGGCTCCATGCCTGATCTTGCGGTGTAGACCGGGCGTCCCGGAGACGAATCGCTCCTTGAGCTCCCATCGAAAACCGCGAAGCCGGGCCTTGGGTTTCCAATCGGCGGGCTATTCTGGCCTCCACGCGCAATTACCGGGCGTAAGGGCGCAACGGTATTGCCGCCGATCGTTATCGGCTGGTTGCGTTCACGAGACGGGAACGGTATTCCCCCGGGCTCCGTCGTCCGGTTTACGGCGATCACAGGAACAGGATGCCCAGGAGACGGTCCGCGCGGATTTATGGGCCGGTGCGGCGGTCTATAACCCGGAGGCAACGACCCTTCGAACCGCGGTCCGGGATAGTAGCCATACGAATTCCACCAGGGGTTGCAGCCGCCGGCGCCTGGCGCCCAACCCCAGCCGAAATCGCTATAAAAGTTCCAGGAACCGCAGGAGTAAGGCAGGAACCCCCAGGAATCGCACGGAACGTACATGTAACCGAAGCGCGGATACCAAACCCAGTTGCCGCATCCGTAGGGGTCCCATCCCGCACCGGAAGCTGCAAAAGGCGACCACATATATCCCTGGCCGGGAACATCGTACCAACTGCCGTTGGCGTCCAGATCGCTCCAGGCGGGGCTTCCGCTCTCAGGACCGGCCTGGCTCGGCGCCGCGCCCGTAAATGCAGCCCCTTCAGTGGCCATGGCCTGATCGCGATCGGTATTCCAGGCATCCCAGGAGTCAGGATCGATCGATTCGTTCAGGTCGTAGCGGTTGATGTCGTTCGCATAAAGGGTTACGCTCTCGCCGCCGTGCATGGCCAGCTGCAGGCCGCCGTTGCCGCGGTTGAGATTGGCGTTACCCGATAAGACCGCGAGCTCGCCGGGCGGCGCGTCAATTTTGACCCGAAAAACGGAATTGCCGCTTGGAGTGACGGAGGAGTCGGCAAAGTGAACCGCGAACTGACCCAGCTGGTTGCCGCCTTGAAACTCGAAGTACGCCAGGCCCCCGTTGATCAGCATCTCGGCGTCACCATTCGTGCCTTCGCCGCGCAGCACGCTGAGCGTAATCGTGGTATTGGGCGAGAGCCGCGCCACACTGCCATCCTCGAACTGGATCTCGGCGCGCCCGTCCTGTGCGGTAGAGACCTGCATCCCCTCAAAAAGGGGCATGTTGACAGTGGCGCCTTCGGCGATGACCTGGTCACCCTGGGAGACGCGAACCTGGCCCTCGATGTAACTAAGGTGCACGGCACGTGCCGCTGGCGCGGTGTCGTCGGCGTACATGGGCTGAGCGGCGGCGAGGATCGCTATAGCTGCGGCGGCGATCCAGAAGGAAATGGCGCCTTGGCGGCGCCTGCTTGCGGTCTGCTTCTCAATCGATTTCATTGCTGCCCGCCTTTCTATCGCCCCCGAAGGCGATCGTTCATCGATCCTGATGGCAGCCTACTACTGCTTCACTATCTTTTGACATTCAAGGATAAAGATTAGTTGCCCAGTTGCAGCTTGAAATTAAAGATTATGAGCCCGCTTGCGCCAACAGGAGCCGGGCGCGCTTACGGACGCGCTCCAGAACTTCGTCGTCATCGGCCAGCCGGACCAGTATCTTGCGGATCGTGCAGATCTCCTGAGCGCGGCCGCTGCCGGCAGCATCAAATAGGTACTCCATCTCCCTGTCGAGACCCAGCCGGTCGTGTTGCAGCAGTTTCTCCAGCCGCGCCCCCTCCAGAATCGTCTCGGCCACGGCTCCAAATGAGTCACCCAGCTCCTCGATCTCCTTATCCTTTGAGTAGTTGAACGTACACGAGCCGGAACCCTCAGGGCCCGTGTAGCTGAGCTTCTTCCATCCCTGGAATGCAACCTTCAGATGGCTCTCGCACCCCTCGTTAAACAGGCGGTGGTGTTGCGCAACTGCAAAGACGCGCGTGGTAAAACCGGTGCTCAACTGCAAGTCACGATCGACATTTGATGCATCGATCGCCTGTGTGCTGCCTTCGGGCGCTTTGCCCATTTCCGAAATGAAATGTCCTGAACCGTCGGAGTGGAGGGTCAACGTCCAGTGGGACGGGCTGATCTGATCGTCGGTAAAATCCACCTGCACGACCGCGTTTTGATCGCCGCGGACAGCCGTTCCGGCAAATGCAAGTGCAATCGCTGAAGCAAGAGCAAGCGTCTTCATCGGCCCACCCCCTGGGCGGGCCGTCCCTGAGCCTGGAGAGTCTGAGCGGTGTGAATGTGGCAGATCGCGATGGCCAGTGCGTCTGCGGCGTCGGCTGGCCTGGGAAGCGCGTCCAGGTTGAGCAGCCGGGCAACCATGAATTGAACCTGCTCCTTGCTGGCCAAGCCGTAGCCCACCACACTTGATTTGATCTTGAGCGGAGCATATTCGGCCACCGGTACGGATTGGCGCGCAGCGGCAAGAAGCGCAACCCCACGCACCTGGCCAAGCTTTAGAGCCGATTTCGCGTTCACTGAATAGAAAACCTCTTCGATTGCAACGGCGTCAGGGCGCCAGCGTTCGAGTTCGGCGGCCAGTTCGCAGAAGACCTGGTCGAGCCGTTCGGGCAGGGGCTTCGACTTTGCGAGCCGGATTGCGCCAAAAGCCTTTGGAATCAGACCAGCGGTACTGCCGCCGTCAACCGAATCGACGACGCCAAAACCCGTCACCTCAGTGCCACAGTCGATGCCAAATACCCGCATTCGGTCCAAGTTTAACCCATAAGCGGTTGTGCTGGCTGGGGCGCAGAGAGTTCTCTGGCCGGGACCGTGCGGGCGGCCAGGACAACTGTGATTGGGTCCCGTTTTTCCGCAGAATTTGCTGGCAATTTTGGTTCATTCAATAAACTTTCATTCCCGGTCGATGACAGTTGTGGAACGGTACCCGTACTTTAGGCGTAAGAGACTAAAAGCCCAGGGCGGGGTCTAAATGGTTATGACGGTCCCAATTCGAGAGCGAGTCAGGCGCAAGCTGGCACAGTGGCTGCGGCAGGGGATTTCGCCGCGGCGGCTGGCCCTTACGCTGGCACTCGGTTTTGCAATTGGCTGCATCCCGGTCGTCGGTTTGCCCACCCTGGTATGCGCGGCGATTGCACTCGCATGGCGGTTGAATGTGCCTGCGATTCAGGCCGCCAACTACGCGGCCATGCCCCTGCAGATTGCGCTCATTGTGCCTTTCGTCCGGTTGGGCGGGCGGATGACTGCGTCCGCACCTCATCCCGATGCCGTCGCGCTGCTCCGGCTCTCGCCGCTGCACATGGCAACCCAGCTCACCGGGCTGGCAGGCCAGGCACTTCTGGCATGGCTGCTGGTGGCCATTCCAGCGGTCCTGCTGATTACGGTTGCACTGACCCCGATGCTGCGCCGTGTGCCACTGCTGGCCGCGGCTGAGTCAGCCGACTAGTTCCAAGACCCCGGGGGGTGAAGCCCCGACCACCTTTCGTGCTTTTGTCGGCACGAGCAAACTCCTGCCCTGACACAAGGCCGAGCGTACGGGTCCGTGCTATCCAAGATCCGAAAACCCGGATCTCCACCCCAACGAGTACAAACCACTCGTTGGGGACCCCGGACCTGGGGCACCCATATTCGTGCCTGATAGAAATCGCCGGCGATGCCCTCGATTTTCTTTGCCTCAATTCCGGATTCCCTGCCCTTGTTCAATTCCCTGCGGATGGGTCGGGAACCGGCTGGGCGCTGTCGATCCAGGCGCTATAAATCATGTTGCGCAACATGCTGGCCCCGGCTGCAAGCCGGGACGCGGTAAACGCTCGCGACTCCGGCGTTCCAGCGCCAGCGAATCCCCCGGCCTTCTCAAGCTGGTAGACCTTCTCAACGTAGGTGGCCGTGGTTCGAATGTAGGCCACGTAGGCGTCGAACATATCGCCCGGAATTGCCCTGGCCGGCGTCATGAGCGGCTCCACGTCGGAAGCATGGATGTTGGCTGCGACAAAGGGGCCCTCGAAGAGGTGATGAATCTGATGGCTGGTGGTGTAGCCGTTGGGGTTGGGACCCGTCCAGCCGTTGTATTGCACGGTAACGTGGAGCGGCTGCGAAGCATCTCCCACGTAATGGCCCAGCCAGCCCGCATAAAAGACGATTGCAGCCTCGACCGGTGCGGTATCCTGTCCGGCGGCCTTCATTTCGCGATACTGCCGCATCCCAGCCTTCAATCGTTCCCACACCTCGTCGGCCTCCCACGGCTGCAGGCCGATCTTCTCAGGGCGCTGGCCCGCGGCAAACACCTTGGCCTCAAAGTCGAGCCGCCTGCGCGGCAAAGGCCCCAGAGCATCGGCTAACTCGAGATCGATAAAGTGTTCGGGCGCTTGGGCCGCGCTTAATTCGGGTTCGGCCGGCGAACGCCAGCGGTCGGGTTCGGGTCCCAGATACTCAATCTCGTTGATGGCGGCATCGCTGCGCAGGAAACAAGGGACATCGGCTGGAAGGGTCGTGGCTGCCAGCCTGTTGATGATGCGATGGCCTTCACTCTCCCAGGCGTAAGCTGAAGCCGGGAGCATGGCGAAAACCGCGGCGGCCAGAACCAGGACTGAAAAAGCGAGCGTGGGGCTCGAGGTACGGCGGGTCGACATGAATGCCAGTATAAGCGTCGATCAATACAGAACAGCACCAAGCGGAATTGCCGGTCTGATGTGCGTCCGGCCCCGGAACTGCCTGTCATACGGTGTCAAGGTCGTAACTTTCTCGCTTCACAGGATTAACAGCAATATCGGAATTATGTAGTGAGGCGCTCCCTAATTGCTTATACTTACTGCCAATCGCGCTAAGGCATGGGGTTATCGCGACATACCTCGGCACCTCCCCCGCAGGGCCTGCGCCGGCGGCATATGCATGCCCGCGCAAATGAACACTTAAGGGGCTAAGCCTGTTTCATTTGTTCCCAATTGAGCCTCGATTGAGTCACACGAGCAACGTCGCGGAGGGGTGAAGGTGGAGGGATTGGCGAACCGACCGGAGGAAACGCCGAAAAGAGGACTCCCAGGAACCCCTGCGGAGCGCATCGGGGCACTGATTCTCTGGCCTGCCCTCGGAATCCTGTCGCTTTTGCTCTGCATCCTCTCCGTATTCCTGCGCATGACAGGCGGCCCGGGGTACGACCCCGTGCTGGTACTGGCCGCTGCGGTGGCCGCGTTCGTTCTGGCATTGCGTCTTGCTTCAAGAACGCGGGCTGGAGCGTTGCCCATCGTCGCGGGTTCCGACACCCACAAGGACCTTCTGGATTCAGCCGGCCCTGCCGTGGTTGCCGTGGGATTGGACGGAAAGCCGCTTTATGCGAATCCTGCAGCGGAACGTTTGCTGGGGTACGATGCATCGGCGTTTGGAAGCCAATGGCGGACAACCGACATTCTCGCGCGCGGCGAGGCGGCCCGGCTGGTTGCCGAAATGGAAAAGCTGGCTGGCATGGAGCGTCCGCCCCGGAACACTCCCGTAGAGCAGCTGGCGGCTTATATCGAGTGCGTGCGCGCCCTTCCGCCCAGCATGGTGCCAAGCTTCGAGGTTCAAATCATGCGCAGGGGCGGCGAATCGTTCCCGGCTACACTTCAAATCTCGGCGATACGCGATGGGAACGGCGTCATAACGGGACTGGTCGCCGTGGCTGTGGATCAGACCGCGACTCTGCGGCAGGAAGAGGTTTCGCGCGAATCGCTCGAGCGGTACCGGGATCTGTTTGAGAATTCGACCGAGATGATCGCGACGATTAGTCCTTCGGGCCGGTTCCTCTACGTGAATCCGGCCTGGAAGCGATGTTTCGGCCTCGACGATGCAGCGATGTTGAACCTGGCGTCGTTTGAAGACCTGTTCAGCATGAGCGGACGCAGCGAGGTATCGGCGCTGTTCCGGCGGGCTGTGGATGGAGAGGTTGTAGACCGCGCTCCCTTGCGGCATCACACGTCTGACGGCCAGGTCCTGGAGTTCGAACTCAGCCTCAGCCAGCGTCAAAAGGCCGGTAATCCGCTGGCGGTCAGGTGCCTGTTACGCGACGTGACGCAGCAGAAACAGCGCGAGAACCGGTTGGCCCTGCAGATTGCCGTCAGCCAGATTGTGGGCGAGAACGCATCGCCTGAAGTGGCATCGATGCGGATTCTTGAGGCGCTCTGCATCTCCCAGGAATGGGATGTGGCCATCAAGTGGCTGGTTGACGCAAAGGGGCAGCGGCTGGAGTTCTCGACCGCCTGGGGCGCGGCCGGACGCCGGCCCGAAGCGCTCATTCAGGAAAGTATGGGGCTGACGCTGGAGCGCGGCAAAGATCTGCCTGGCCAGGCCTGGAAAGAGGGCCGGCCAGTATGGGTGGAGGATCTGAATACCGTGCCGCCCAGCCCACGGGTCAAACTGGCGATGGGGCAGAACATGGTGTCAGGCTGGGCCGTCCCGGTGCGGTTTGGACACAAGGTTCTGGCAGTTCTTGAGTTCTTCAGCCACTACCATCTGCGCGAAGACCGCGAGGCCATGGCGGCAATCGAAACCGCGGCTTCGACGCTCGGACAGATGCTGGCGCGCTCGCAGGAACGCGGACGCGCCGAGGAACTTTCGCGGCAGCAGGAGATCCTGCTCGACTCGGTCGCCGACGGCATCTTTGGCGTCGACAACCGGGGCATGATCAGCTTTGCCAACCCGGCGGCGGCGCGCATCCTGGGCGCCGATGCCGAAGCACTCAAGGGCAAGCCTGTTCATGAAGTGCTGCACGGCACCGCCAGGCCCGGGAAAGAGTGCGGCGACGATTGTGTATTGAAACGGAACACCTCGCATGCGCGGGCCGCGGCGGGCGAGGATACGATTTTCAGGGTAGACGGCAGCGCCTTCCCTGCTGAGTATGTATCAACTCCGATCGCCAACCAGGGCCGTTTCGCAGGTTCGGTGCTGAGCTTCCGCGATATCAGCCAGCGCTATGCGCTCGACCGGCTTAAAGACGAGTTCATCTCCACCGTGAGTCACGAACTGCGTACGCCGCTCACTTCCATCCGCGGCGCCCTTGGCCTGCTTTCTTCGGGCATTCTGGGTAATGTGAACGACAAGGCAGCGAACCTGCTGCGAATCGCACTGACCAACTCAGATCGCCTGGTGCGCCTGATCAACGACATTCTGGACCTTGAGCGCATACAGAGCGGCCGTGAGCCTCTGATGTTCAGGCCGATCCAACTGGCCGAAGTGGTGAGACAGGCGATCGACGGCATGCAGCCGGTAGCCGATGCGGCAGGCGTGCAGCTCATCCATGACACCACCCACGTGGAACTTGCTGCCGATCCGGATCGGTTGCTGCAGGTGCTCACCAATCTGCTTTCCAACGCGGTTAAATTCTCGCCGCCCAACTCGACGGTTTCGGTCATGATGCGGCCGGGGCTCACCGGCGTCACGCTTTCGGTCATCGATCAGGGACGCGGCATTCCGGCCGACAAGCTTGAGGCGATCTTCGGGCGCTTCCAGCAGGTTGACGCATCCGATTCGCGGCAAAAGGGCGGCAGTGGCCTGGGCCTGGCCATCTGCCGCACCATCGTCCTGCAGCACTCGGGCCGGATCTGGGCCGAGCGCAACCCGGTCCGTGGCTCGACTTTCCGCGTGTTTCTGCCTTACCAGCCCGCCCAGCCCGAGCCGGGCACCCCGCTTGAACCTGAAGGAGCGGCGCAAAGCGGGGTGGTACTGCTGGCCGGCGTGGCAGGCGAAGCACATACGCGGATTGCGAACCAGCTGATAAGCCACGGATTCAAGGTTCTCGCGGCATCTTCGACTCAGGAAACGCTCGCGGCGGCGCACGACCCGGTCCAGGCGATTCTGCTCGACACCTCTCTTGACGGCATGAACGGATGGGAGATTCTTCCCCAACTGCGCAGGGTCGATCCCGAAGGTCATACGCCGATCGTGTTGCTGTGTCTGGAAGGCTCGCAGAGAACCGCCGATCTGCCCGAAGGCGCACAGGGACGCTTGACTGGGCCGGTTGAGGAAGATGCCCTGCTTTCAGAGCTGGCCAGGGTGCTTTGCGGCCCGGGGGAGAAGGCCCGCATTCTCGTGGTGGAAGACGACGTGGACCTGGCCAAGACGATCGCCGAGATTTTCAAACGGGACGGCATTGAAGTCAAGCTGGCGCACACATTGCTCGATGCCACCGATAGCTGCTCCAGATTTGAGCCGCATCTCATGGTCCTCGACATCGGATTGCCGGATGGCAATGGTTTCAACGTTGTCGACTGGCTCCGCCAGCGCGAGAATCTTGCCCGGTTGCCCCTGGTAGTCTATTCAGGGCGCGATCTTTCCCCTGCTGAGCGGCGGATGCTCACACTCGGGCCCACGCATTTCCTTGCCAAGGCCCGCGTTCAGCCTCAGCAGCTCGAAGCGCTGGTGCTCACCATGTTGCGCCGGACGCGAATGATGGATGAAACGGCATCTTCGGAGCCCACGGTACCGAATTCGTAACCATCCCGCCGTCGACAATCCAGCGCTTGAGTCTGACAATGAACTTCGAGGGGTGTTCACGTGACACGCAAGGTCCTCATCATCGACGACGAAGACGACATCCGCGAAGTTGCTGCGCTGAGCCTTGAGAGCGTCGCCGGCTGGGAAGTGATCACCGCCGGGTCGGGCGCACAGGGGCTGGCTCGCGCCGCCGAGCATCAACCTGACGCCATTCTGCTGGATGTGATGATGCCCGGCATGGACGGCCCGACGACATTCCGAGAGTTGCGAAAGAACCCCGTAACGGCAAAGATCCCCGTGCTCCTGCTCACCGCAAAGGTGCAGAGCAACGATCAGCGGCGCTTTGCCGATCTGGGCGTAGAGGCAATCCTGTTCAAGCCCTTCGATCCCATGACACTTTCCACGCAGATTGAAACCGCGCTGGGCTGGAGCTGAGGTGCTTCGCACCGTGGACGCTTTGGATGACATCGATGGCCGGGACCGGGGAGCTGAGATCGCCGCGGCGCTTGAGCGCCTGTGGGTGCGATTCCTGCCTGAAATCCGCGCCCGGGTGGAGCTTCTTGAAACCGCCGCACTAGCCTTGGCAGGCGGAGCGTTTTCCCCCGCTCAACGGGAATCCGCCGCCAGCGCAGCCCACAAACTCGCCGGAACGCTGGGCACTTTCAGCCTGGCGCGGGGCACGGCAGTGGCCCGGGAACTTGAGCTCCTTTATTCCGGTGACGATGAGCCCAGCGCCGAGACCGCTGCGCAAATGGCTGCAGAATTGCGGAATTTAATTGAGGGGCGCGCTCAATTCCCCGCAAACTGACCAAATCTCCCTTCGGTTCCCTCCCGTTCAGGGGCACCCGAATCTCAACCGATTACACTTTGAGAGGATGTTCTCTCAAGACCCATTCGAGCCGCAGCTCGACCTGACCTTTGATGAGCCGCGCCGCGCACGCCGCATCTGGCCGGTACGCGAACTGGTGGCGCAGGTGCGCGAGCTGGTCGAGCAGGAGTACAGCGACGTGTGGGTCGAGGGTGAGATTTCAAATCTCCGGCCGGCGCCCTCGGGCCATATCTACTTCACCCTCAAGGATGCTGACGCGCAGCTGCCCATCGTGCTTTTCCGCCGGCAGGCCATGCTGCTGCGCTTCAGGCCGGAAGATGGACTGCATGTGCTGGTCCGCGGACGTGTGAGCGTCTACGAGCAGCGCGGGCAGATGCAGCTTGTAGCCGAAACCATGGAGCCGGAGGGCGCGGGTTCGCTGCAGCTTGCCTTTGAGCAGTTAAAGGAACGGTTGAAGGCCGAGGGACTCTTCGATGCCGCGCGTAAACGACCGTTACCTGCCTTTCCGCGCGCCGTCGGAATCGTGACTTCGCCCACTGGCGCCGTAATCCGCGATTTCCTCAATATCATCAATCGCCGGCACGCGGGCCTTAGCATTTTCCTCTTTCCGGTGACGGTGCAGGGTGACTCAGCGCCGGCGGAGATTGAAGCAGCCATCGAATCGCTCAATGGCGCTGACGTCGTGGACCTGATCGTGGTAGCGCGCGGTGGCGGATCGCTCGAAGACCTGGCAGCGTTCAACTCCGAGCGCGTGGCACGCGCGATTGCATCAAGCGGACTCCCTGTAGTTTCCGCGGTTGGGCATGAAACCGACTTCACCATTGCCGACTTTACCGCCGATCTTCGCGCTCCTACTCCCTCGGCCGCCGCAGAACTGATCACAGAGGCGCAGCATAAAATCGCCGAGCACCTCGCCGAACAGTTGCATCGGCTCGAGCGTGCGACGCGCTTCCAGCTTCTCAAGGCTCACCAGCACTTGAATTGCGTGCCGGCCACTCGCGCCGAGACGTGCATTGCTACCTTGCTTCACCGTTCTGCGCAGAGGCTTGATGACTTGAGCTTTCGTCTTGAGGGCGTGATGGCGGTGCAGCTGCAATTGGGCCGGAATCATATAGCAGATCTCGCCGTATCGGTCTTGCATCACGATCCGCGCCAGCAGCTGGCTCACGAGCGCGCGCACCTGAACGACTTTCGCGCGCGGCTTGCACGCGCTCTCGAGCGGCAGGTACAGGTTTCGGCCGGCAGCTTGGGCTCTCTCGACGCGCGCCTGCATTCGCTCTCGCCACTGGCGGTTCTCGATCGCGGCTACGCGCTCGTAATCAGGGCCGATGGCGCCATCGTCAGATCGGCGGCAAAACTCGAGGCAGGCGACGAAGTCACGACACGGCTTTCAAACGGTAGCTTCACGAGCCGGGTTACAGATGTAGCGCTGGACAAATCAAAATTCAAAGAAAACGAGACACAATGACGGCAGGCACGCGCAAGCTATTTGGCACTGACGGAATTCGCGGCGTTGCCGGTGAATTCCCCCTCGATCCCGGAACTGTTTATGCGGTTGGCCTGGCGCTGGGCCATTCGCTGAAGAGAAAAGCCCCGCGGCCTCGAGTCCTGCTTGGGCGCGACACGCGTGAGTCGAGTCCATGGATAGCAGCAACGCTGGCCGAGGCGCTGCGCCACACAGGCGCGAAGGCTGAGAGTGCGGGCGTCGTTCCCACACCGGCCGTCGCGTACCTGGCTCGCGCCCACGGATTCCACGCCAGCGTAGTCATTTCGGCCTCTCACAATCCCTGGCAGGACAACGGCATCAAACTCTTCGGCGGCGACGGATTTAAACTGCCCGACGCGGTGGAACTGGCCATGGAGGAAGAGATCCTTTTCCACGCGTCGAAGACCGCCTTTGCCGACGTAAACAGTCTCCCGCATGTTGAGGACAATCCGGCGCTGCAGATCGATTACATCCAGTTCCTGCGCACAACTATCCCCAATCTTTCGCTGGGCTCGATGAAGCTGGTTGTGGATTGCGCGAACGGCGCTGCCGCGGCTGTTGCGCCGGAGCTGTTCAGGCGGCTGAATCGCGACGGGCGCGCAACAGTGACGCTGCTGAACGTAACCCCCGATGGGCGCAATATCAACGCAAACTGTGGGGCGCTGCACCCGAATTTCGTAGCGGCAGAGGTAAAGGAGCGCGGCGCAACCATAGGCCTCACCTTTGACGGCGATGCCGATCGCTGCATGCTGGCCGGCTCGCGCGGCAACGTGATCAACGGCGACGCAATCCTGCTGATGGCCGGGCGCGATCTGAAGGCTCGCGGCCTGCTGACCGGCGATCTCGTCGTCGCCACCACCATGTCGAATATGGGCCTCGAAGCCGCCCTCAAGCGCAGCGGCATCAGGATGCTCCGCGCGCCCGTGGGCGACCGCTACGTTCTTGAAGAGATGCAGAAGACCCGGGCCGCGCTCGGCGGCGAGCAGTCGGGGCACATCCTCCTACCGCATCTCGCCACCACCGGCGACGGCCTGCTGACGGCGCTCGTCATTCTCGAACTGGTAGCGCGCACCGGCAAGACGGTTGACGAGCTGACCGCCGATCTCAAGGTCTTTCCGCAGGTGATTGTGAACGTGAAAGTGCGGGAGAAAAAGCCGCTCGCGAGCATTCCCTCGGTGGCTGCGGCCATTCAAGCCGCAGAAGATGAACTCAAAGACTCCGGCCGTGTCGTCATACGCTATTCGGGCACCGAGCCTCTCGCCCGCGTGATGATCGAGGCCGAAAGCAGCGAGGCCATGAAGCGCCACGCCGAGGCAATTGCAGCCGCGATCCGCAATGAGCTTGGGGCGTAGATTAATCTCGCTTCGTCCGGCGGAAACGGCTCGTTGCCAATTGATGAGGCTGGAAGCTAGAGGCTAGTAGCTAGTAGCTGACAGATTGTATTCTCGACCTATGGCCCGCTTCCCTGCCGGACAAACACTGCTGATCGACGCCGACGACACTCTTTGGGAAAACAACATTTACTTTGAGCGCGCCATCGCCGCCTTCATTGGCTTTCTCGATCACCGCGAGTACTCGCCGGCCGAGGTGCGGCAAACACTCAACGCCGTCGAGCGCGAAACCATCCTGGCCCACGGCTACGGGCTTTCCAGCTTCACCCGCTCGCTGGTCGACTGCTTTGAGCGGCTCAGCACCGAGCCGGTGACTGAAGACAAGCGCGAACGGGTTCGCAGCCTTGCCCGCGCCATCGCCGAACAGGAGATCGAGTTGTTGCCCGGCGTAGAGCAGACGCTGACAGACCTGGCATCGCGTCACCATCTCATCCTGATGACCAAAGGCAACCACGCCGAGCAGGCCGACAAGCTGGCGCGCTCGGGCCTGGCCGGGTATTTCTCAGCCGTCGAGATTGCCGCCGAGAAAGACCCGGTAACCTACCGTGCTGTGATCGCGAAGCACGAGCTTGCGCCCCACACCTCCTGGATGATCGGAAACAGCCCCAGGAGCGACATCAACCCGGCGCTCGCCGCCGGCCTGCATGCGGTATTTCTCTTCCACAAAGACACCTGGGTGCTGGAGCACGCCGAAGTTGCCGCCGCGCCTGAGGGCCAGTACCTGATTGAGCTGGATGCCTTTGCCCGTCTTGGTGAATTCTTCTGAAACGGCCTGAAACCTTCTTGTTTAGGGATTGACCCCTATCCCGGCCAGCCCTAAGATAGCCTTGCGATTCACCCGAAGTCATCGTTCCGGAGCGTCTCCGGGTGCCGATTTAGGCCGAATTCCCGGTTACGGAGTGTCATCGGATGCTGATTTCAAACATCGCGGCGTTGTTGCCCCTCGCAGCCATGTGGCTGGTCTTTCGCAAGCGTTTTGCTGAGGCAAAAGTTCTGCTTTACGCCGAGAAAAACCACGGCAACCCGGCTGGCGGCAGGGATTATTCATAGGTTAAGAAGCGGAAAGTACACGGCTTCCCCGACGTATAGAAGGCTTATAAATTAATCTTAAAGTACGTCTTATAGCCTCCCCTAAAGCAAGACCGGCCCGGTTCGTGAAGCACGCGCACGAATCGGGCCGTTTTACGTGCCTGCCCGCCGCGCACATGCGCTCCGCCCTTATGAGAAACTAAGAGTGCAACAATTCTTTGTGGGCAAGCCTTTTTCGCCGCCCACACTCCGCTTCACTTCCATTTTGAGCGGGCCCTCGCCGGCAAGCGCGGCTTTGTGGGCAGTTCGAAGCGGAGAGATACAAGTGAATCGAAGGAAGTTTGGAACAGATGATCAGCGTTAGCAGTGTGACCATGCGGTACGGTTCCAAGGTGCTGTTTGAGGACGTGACCACCACTTTTACGCCGGGACGCCGCTACGGGCTCACCGGGCCGAATGGCTCCGGCAAGTCCACATTTATGAGGATTCTCACCGGCGAGCTCGATCCGCAAAAAGGCACGGTCGTTCGTCCGCGCAAGCTGGGCGTCCTGCGCCAGGATCAGTTCGCCTTCGACGCCTATCGCGTCATTGACACGGTCATCATGGGCAACAAGCCTCTGTGGGCCGCCCTCGAAGAGCGCGACCGCATCTATGAGAAGCCCGAGATGACCGACGAAGACGGCATGCGCCTGGGCGAGCTCGAAGGCGTCATCGGCGACGAGGACGGCTACACCGCCGAGGCCGACGCGGCAGTTTTGTTAGACGGCCTCGACATTCACGAAGATCTGCACGAGCGCAAGATGGGCGAGCTGCAGGGCGGGCAAAAGGTGCGCGTGCTGCTAGCCCAGGCGCTCTTCGGCAAGCCCGAAGCGCTGCTGCTCGACGAGCCCACCAACTATCTCGATCTCGACTCCATCCACTGGCTCCAGGACGCCCTAACCAGCTACGACGGCACCCTGATCGCCATCTCGCACGACCGCCACTTCCTCAACAGCGTCACCACGCACACCGCCGACATCGATTACCAGACCATCATCACCTACACCGGCGGCTACGACGACATGGTGATGGCGAAGATGCAAATCCGCTCCACGCTGGAGTCGCAGATCGCGCAGCGCGAAAAGAAGATTGCACAGCTCAATGAGTTCATCGCCCGCTTCTCTGCCGGCACGCGCTCGTCGCAGGTCACGAGCCGCCGCAAAGAAGTGGAGCGGCTGCAGACCAACGAACTGGCCCGCTCGAACATTCAACGCCCCTATATCCGCTTTGACCAGTTGCGGCCCAGCGGCAAGCACATTCTGGAGTTGAAGGGGCTCACCAAGTTCTACGGCGACCTGAAGGTGCTCGACGGATTTACGGCCAACGTGTTGCGCGGGGAGAAGGTCTGCCTCATGGGCCGCAACGGCGCCGGCAAAACTACGCTGCTCAAGTGCCTGCTGGCCAACTATCCAGGCCTCGCCGAGCCCGGCTTCACCGTCGACGCTGGATCGGTCTTCTGGGGTCACGAGGCGCAGATCGGCTACTTCCCGCAAGATATAGGCTCGACCATCGACGCCGCTGCCGAGCCCGACCTCACCGTGGCCGAGTGGCTGCATCGCTGGAGCCCGGCCGCGCACGTCGAAGACATTCGCGGCATTCTCGGCCAGATGCTCTTCAGCGGCGAAGAGGGCGCCAAGCCCATCAAGGCCCTGAGCGGCGGCGAGCAGGCGCGCCTCGCCTTCTGCAAGCTCATCCTCACCAAGCCCAACATTCTCATCTTCGACGAGCCCACCAACCACCTCGACCTTGAAGCCATCAACGCCCTCAACATCGCGCTGCAGCGCTACGAGGGAACGGTGCTGCTGGTCACGCACGACCACGACCTGATCGACGAGGTGGCAACGCGCCTGTGGGTCTTCCACGACCACGACGGCGGAATCGAGGACTTCCAGGGCCCCTACGAGGAGTGGAAGGGCAAGCACAACTAGAAACAGGCGTCAGGGATCAGGGGTCAGAGGAGTGTGTCGGGCGAGCGATTGTGCAGAACATGATCTTCAACCTTGAGGCTCCTAAGCCAGAGTCGTCGCGTAAAAAGCGTTGGCTCAGCTGCGCCTTGATCTTCGGCCTGATCTCAGCCGCGACGGCTGCGATGATGCTCTGTCCTTGCGATACGGTAGGCATACGCGACTATGGCGCCTTTCCCCTGATGGCCCTCGCCGCTCTTCTTCGCGCTCGCAGCCGCGTACGTGGTGTACCGCCGCACACATAAAACCGCGATTCGGGATTCACCGGATTCCTGCGAGCGGTGATCGCTCTCGTCCTCATGGGAGTGAGCGTGTACGCAGAGCTCTTCGTAGCGATGGAAGTCGCTGCCCGGCTCGCCAGCCGGCCCTAGCTCTTCTTCGATGTCACCGCCGAAAACGCCGTTACCAGCTGGTGCACCTTCTTGCCGCCGCAGTGCGGGCATACTACCTCCGCCGTCTTCGCGTCAGTGATGTGCATGCTCTGCGTGAACTCCTTGTCGCAATCCTGGCAATGAAAAACGTACTGGGACATGGCAATTCTCCGGCCATATCATACCCCCAAATCGCGGCGACCGGCATCTATCAGAAGTTAAACCTCCCCGTCAGCTCCAAACTCCTCGGCCCCGCGCCTTCGGCTGTCTGCAGGCCGGTGATCGAACCGAATCCGCTTGAGTCTACCTGCATATTGGGCGGCTCGTAATTGCGGTGGTTGAAGATATTCGCGGCTTCAAAGCTGAAATTGAACCCCGTTTGCTCGCGGATGAGGATGTTTTTTATCAGCGAGAGCGAGAAGTTGGCCGTTCCGGGACCAACCACCCCACCTGCCGGCGCATTGCCGAAGCGGCCGATGCCAATCTGGTTTGAGGTGCCGAACCCAACGGCCAAGTTTTGATAAGGAAACGCATTCGGGTTAAGCCACTCCGAGGTGGTGCGGTGCGGCGCATAAAGCGAAACTCCCGTTAACTGATCGGTGCGCGCCTGGCCCACCGTAACCAGAATGTTGGTGTTGGCCGGATCGACGGTCTGCTGATAAGGCGTGAGGAACGGTCCCGACTGCAGAATGGTCACGCCGGCAAGCTGCCAGCCTCCAACCAGCACATTGAGACCGCCTCCACTGTTCAGCCATTGCTGGCCGCGCCCGAAGGGCAGAGTGTACTCATACGTGGCCATGAAGCGATGCCGCCGGTCGTAAACCACATTGCCATAATCGAGCCGCGGATGAAAGCGATCTGTCAGGTAGCTGCCGCCGGCAACCGCAAAGGCGCTTGGAGTTGCGCCGCCCTCATCGGAAAGATCGCGGGTAAAGGTATAGCTGGCGTCAAAGGTGATCGCCTTGCCGCTGTGCCGAGATACCTCCGCCGTTCCGCTCGAATAGTTGCTGATGTCGGCGTTCTGAACGCTTTGAATGATGCTCCAGCACGGATATGGCCGGTGATCCGAGACCAGCGCGCCTCCATCGGAGACGCAGGCATTCACAGCCGGTGCTGCCGGGCTCGCATTCGAGTATCCGTAAGGATTCGCCGGCACCTGGTTCAGGTCAACCATCGCCTCCAGGTCACTGCCGTGACTGGCAGCATACGATAGCCGCATGCCGATGCTGTGCGTCAGGTCCTGCTCCAGGGTCAGATTCCACTGCTGCACATACGGGTCGACATAGTGAATCGGAAAGGCGTAATAGAATCCCGCCGTTCCAGTCGAGCTGCCCGCCGCCGTGTTGAAGGCGTTCGAAAGGCTGAGCAGCGGCGTCACGCCGTCGGCCGCATAGCCGCTGTTATAGGTGCCCACGAAACTCGCGTCCACGGCCCAGCCGGCCACCAGCGAGAAGCCCAGCGGAGTCTCTATAAACCGGCCCCAGCCGCCGCGAATAACAGTTTTGTCGCTGCCGTAGGGGCGCCACGCGAATCCAAGCCGTGGGCCAAAGTCGGTGAGCTTGGTAAAACGCAGTCCCTCGGGGATCCCGGCCTGCGCGGCGGCGAGCGTAGGCGTAGGCGCGATGGCCGAAACGAATGCCGACGATTCAGACGATTCAGCCTGCGTATTCGGAACCACAACCGCGCCGGTGACCGGTCCGAATGGCGATGAGCCCGTGTAGCCCGGCTCGAATGTTGCCTGATTCGAATGGGTGTCGCTCACCGTCGGGTGCAGTTCATAGCGCAGGCCCACGTTGAGCGTCAGATTCGGCGTCAACTTCCAGTCATCCTGCGCAAACCACGCGTAGGCGTAGCCGCGGCCGTTCATGGTCGGGTTGTTAACGGTGCTGACTTCGGTGTAGTCAGGGTACCCCAGCAGGAACGCTGTGTACGGATCGCCTATGGTCTGCACCACCGGAGACGAACTGTTGAATACGTACCACCCCGAGCGGTAGTTGCCATAAACGTTGTCGTCGTGGTCGGTGAGCCGCTTGACGTCGACCCCGAATTTGAACGTTTGGCCGCCCCGAGACCAGGTGACATTGTCGAGCAATTGAATGATCTGCCCGCGCTGCGAACCCGGGTTGCCCGCGCCGGTCGACATAAATCCGTTAATCAGCACCTGCGGAGCTTCGGACCACTGGGTATCGGGCTGCGGAACGACGAAGCCGGTTTCAGAAAGGATGTCGGAGGTGGAATAGTACTGCGTCTCTGAGGTATGTTGCGCATTGAAGCCGCCCCGAAACTCGTTCAGCACGCGCGGCGTAATCACGAAATTGTGCGCGAACGTCAATCCCTCGTCGATCTCTGGCGTGTTGTATGCGCCCTGCAACGGGCTGCCGGCCTCGGCGCAGTAGGTAAAGGTACACACCGCCATGGGAGCAGTCAGGATCTGGCGGTTCTTGTAAGAAAAGCGCGCGAAGATCGACTGGCGGCCGGTGAGCGTGCGGTCGATGCGAATGTCGCCCTGATTCGACGAGATGGGCGAAGGAAAGTTGATCTCGTAGTTGTTCGCGTAGCTGCCGGGGTCCCCGTAGTTTGGCGCCGGAAAAAGATACTGGATGGCGTTGGCAGCGATGGGCGTGATAGGCACGTTAGATGGGTCGATGGGCGTCACGCCGTCAGGCTCGTAGATGGCGCTGACGCCCTGGCCGTTGAGGTAATTGGTCAAGTTGCCGTTGCGCATGTCGCTCGACGGGACGCTCAAGACGATCGGCGTCTGGCGCGGCAGCCGCAGCCCCTCATAGCTGGCGAAAAAGAAAGTGCTGTCCGGCTTGGTGATAATGCGCGGAATGCGCAGCGGTCCGCCCAGCGTTCCGCCAAAATCGTTCATGATGATGCGCGGCTTGGAGAGAGCGAACGGGTTGTTCGCATTGAAGACGGTATTCTCGTCGTACTCGAACAAGCCTCCGTGGTAATGAATCGTCCCCGCCTTTGAGACGGTGGTGATATCGGCAACGCCTGAGAACTCCGCGTTGTTGTTCGACTCAGAAACTCGAATCTCCTCAATCGAGTTGAACGAAGGGAACATCTCATTGACCGGGCCGGAGTATTCGACGCCGACCGACGAGATACCGTCGATAGTCACGCTGAGCAGAGCGGGCGTCGTTCCCAGCACATCCAGGTCGCCGTTATCGTCGGTCTGCACGCCCGCCTCGGTGGTCAGCGTCGAGATGGGGCTCGTGGAACCGGTTGAGCGGGAGTAGATGGCAACCGGCAGATTGACGAGTTCATCGCCCTGCTTGGTCTCTGCTAGGTTTGAAACGTCGGTGGTCAACACCGGGATCGAGTCTTCGACAACCACGACCGTCTGGCTGGCCGCGCCGGGTTTCAGATCGGCGTCGATGCGGCGAGTCTCGCGCGCGGTGAGTGCGATGGACGGCGACGACTCGGTTTCAAAGCCAGGGGCTGAAAACGTGATCTGGTACGAACCGACGTCGACACTCCTGAAGGCGTAGTTGCCCGTTCCGTCGCTGAGCACTGTGTGCCGGGCGGTCGTGCCGGTGTTGACCAGCGTCACCTCGGCGCCCTGCACCACGGCGCCGCTCTGGTCGCGCACAATGCCCAGGATGTTGCCAAACGTGGATTGCGCAGCCAGCGGTGCGGCCACCAGGACCGCCAGCAATGGGATGAGGAGGAACCTCCCGGCAAATTGCCCCATGGACCGCATAGAGCGGGGAAAACCGTCCATCGCTACCTCTTAAACTTGAGTTTTTCTTTGGAAAGCAACGTCTGGTTTGTTTCGGATTTACAAAAATCAATTACAAATTTACAGCTTTATCAAGCGTCGGGACCGATTTTTTTGAGGAAAAATCGGCACCAATCTCCGGGCGTCTCACGGGGAATGCAAACAAGCTCCCTGTTCCGCTCTGAGCCTGCCTATGCCCGCTTCTGGGCGGCTTCTTCGTACACCTGCGCATACTGCCGCGCAGGGCCTGCCCACGAGTAGTCCTTCTCCATTCCATTCCGCATCAGGGCCTTCCAGGCCTCTTTATCTTGGAAGGCAGCGACGGCGCGATCAATGGCCGCGAGCAGATCGGGAGGATCGTAGCCGTCGAATTTGAAGCCCGTGCCGGTTTGAGCCGCCTCATCCCACTCTTCGATCGTGTCGTCGAGTCCGCCGGTGGCGCGTACCACCGGAACGGTTCCGTACTTGAGCGAGTACATCTGATTCAGTCCGCTGGGCTCGTAACGCGACGGCATCAGGAAAATGTCGGCGCCCGCCTCGATCTTGTGCGCGAGAGCCTCGTCGTATTTGATGAGCGCCGCAACCGAGCCGCGATGGCGGAAGGCCCAGTCGCGGAAGAAACGCTCGTAGTATGGCTCGCCGGTGCCCAGAACGGCGATGACAATGTCGCGCGCCATCAGATCTTCGGCAATACGGGCAACCATGTCGAAGCCCTTCTGCGTAGCCAGGCGCGACACGATGCCGATGATCGGCGTCGTCGCCGGCACATTCTCAAGGCCGAAGGCATGCAGCAGATCGGCGCGGCAGGCCTGCTTGCCACCAAGATCGGCTGGTGTGTAATGCGCGGCAAGATTATGGTCGACGGCCGGGTCCCAGCGCGAGTAATCCACCCCGTTTAATATGCCGCGAAGATCGGCGGCACGGCTTCTCAACACCGGGTCAAGCTGCTCGCCGAACTCAGGAGTTTGAATCTCCTCGGCGTACTTCCGGCTCACGGTTGTGATCGTGTCTGAGTACACAATACCGCCCTTGAGGAAATTGAAGCGGTCGTACTGCTCCAGGCGATCCATCCTGAAAATCTCCCACGGAAAGAGCAGTTGCTCGGTGGTGGTGGGCAGAAATTTGCCCTGGTATGCGGCGTTGTGAATGGTCAGGACAGTTGCCGTGCTGTGAAAAGCAGGATCGGAGGCATAAGTGGTTCTGAGGTAAACGGGAATCAGCGATGCCTGCCAGTCGTGAACGTGGAAGACCTGCGGGACGCCGATCTGCTTCGCAGCTTCAAGAACGGCGCGGCAAAACGTGCCGAAGCGCTCGGCGTTGTCCGCGTATTCGCCGCCTGCGGGGCCATAGATTTCGGGCCGGTCGAAGAGCTCAGGGGAATCGATGAAGTAGAACGCGACGCCTTCGCGCTTTCCACCATCGACCACCTCGACGAAGCGGTTGTGATCGCGGAACGGGATCGTAATCGACTTGATGGCGTCGGTACGCGTCGCTGCGATCAGTGGGCGCACGCGCGTGTAAAGCGGCAGAAAAACCGAGACACGGTGACCGAGGCGGACAAGCTCGCGAGGCAGCGCTCCAACCACGTCGGCAAGACCGCCAGTTTTCGCGAACGGCACGCACTCTGAGGCGGCAAAGACGATCTCCATTATGACCTCCGCTCCAAAGGGGAAGTCTACTATGATCAGATGGGTTCAAACATGTTGCGGATAAAACTCCTAAGGGCATCAAAACGCGTCAAGGCCCACGTTCACGGGCTCGGGAAAGATTCGATGGTAGCCGCGGATTTGAAAGGGCACGAGTTTACTCGTGCCGATAACGATCCCAAAATGAGTCTGCGGCTTTAGCCGCTGAGGGATGATTCTTCCGCACTCACAGGAGTCTTTTTGAGCATGTCAGATGACTCTATGGAGCAAGCCGTAGCTTTTTTCGATTGATCCGCACGACATTCGACCGCAAGCAGGAACACCGACCATGAGCATCGAACTTACCAAAGAGGGGCGAGCGCGGGCCATCGCCTCACTCCAGCGGTACTTTGAAGAGAACATGGCCGAGGGGATCGGCGAACTGCCGGCCGGACTGTTGTTGAACTACTTCCTGGAAGAGGTCGGCCCGGCGGTCTACAATCGCGCGATTGCCGACGCGCAGGCTCGCATGGAGCGCCAGGCCCTGGATCTGGGCGGCGAGCTGTTCGCCGACGAGTTCCAATACTGGCCGCGCGCCGATGCCAAACGCAAGAACCGCAGATGACCCATACCAATACCCGGCCGCAGGCCGGGGTTCAGGACTTCAGGAAAGAACGATTAAACTTTTGGAAATTGTCTGATGAAAAAGAATCTCACTCTGATCTCGTCTTTGGCTCTTCTTGTCCTTATTGGCTCTTTTTCCCGGCCGTGCGCGTCGCAAGCCTTGCAGCTGGCCGCGTCGTCAGCAACGCCGCACTCCTTCCGCGCCGAGAACGGTAAGTTTCTGCTCGACGGCAAGCCCTTCCAGATCGTCGCCGGCGAGATGCATTACGCGCGAATTCCCCGAGAGTATTGGCGGGCACGGCTGCGCATGGCCAAGGCGATGGGGCTCAACACCGTCACCACTTATGTCTTCTGGAACTTTGATGAGCCGCGGCCCGGCGAATACGACTTCACAGGCCAGCACGATGTGGCCGAGTTTGTGCGCGAGGCGCAAAGCGAGGGACTGTATGTCAATCTGCGTCCCGGGCCTTACTCCTGCGCCGAGTGGGATTGGGGCGGCTACCCGGCGTGGTTGCTCAAGGATCCCGGAATTCAAGTACGCAGCACCGACCCGAGATTTATGGAGCCGGCGCGCCGCTGGCTGCTGCGCCTGGGTAAGGAGCTTGCTCCGCTCCAGATCGGTAACGGCGGGCCCATCATCATGGTGCAGGTGGAAAACGAGTACGGCTCATTCGGCAGCGACCACGCCTACATGGAGCAGATTCACCGCGACCTGGTCGACGCCGGCTTTGACAAGGCTCAGCTTTATACCGCCGACGGTCCCGACCAGATTCCGAACGGATCGCTTGCGGAATTGCCGGCAGGCATCAACTTCCCTCCGGGCAATGCGCCGCAGGCCTTCGCCACGCTGCACAAGTTGCGCCCTGAAGGTCCCTTCATGGCCAGCGAGTGGTGGGATGGCTGGTTCGATCACTGGGGCGATCGTCACCACACATCCGACGCCAAAACCCAGGCCGCTGAGCTCGAGTGGATTCTCAAGCAGGGATACTCGATCAGCATCTACATGTTTCATGGGGGAACGAGCTTTGGCTGGATGAATGGCGCCAACATCGACGACGGCAAATATGAGCCCGACGTTACCAGCTACGATTACGACTCTGCGCTCGACGAGAGCGGACGGCCTTCACCCAAGTACTTTTTGTTCCGCGATGCGATTGCGAAAGCCACGGGAGTGATGCCGCCACCGGTCCCGCCGGTAGCTCCGCCCATCCGAGTGCCCGCGGTCGAACTCAGGCAGTCGGCATCGCTTTGGCAAACGCTGCCTCAGCCGGTCGCTTCACAACAGATCAGGTCCATGGAGGACCTGGATCAGGCCTTCGGCTACATCCTTTACCAGAAAGAAACCGACGGTCCGGTCGCGGGCGATCTTGTTCTCGACCAATTGCACGACTATGCGCTCGTCTTCGCCAATGGCAAGCTCCTCGGCACGCTCGATCGGCGCCTCGATCAAGACAAGCTGCACGTCGATCTGACGGAACCGCGGACGCGCCTCGACATTCTTGTCGAGAATTCCGGCCGCGTGAACTTCTCCCTTGCCATCCGCGGCGAACGCCAGGGTATTACCAAGCAAGTTACGCTGGCAGGCACGCCCGTAACCGGCTGGCAGATCTACCCGCTCCCCATGGAAGACCCCGGAAGGCTGCCGTTTGGAAGCGGCGATTGCACGGGCCCCTGTTTCTACCGCGGGAACCTGAAAGTGGATCACCCCGGCGATACATTTCTCGACACCAGCAGCTTCGCCAAGGGCTTTGTGTGGGTCAACGGCCAGCCCCTGGGGCGCATCTGGAACATCGGGCCGCAGAAGACGCTCTACCTGCCGGGCGTGTGGCTACACACAGGCGGCAACGACGTGATTGTCTTCGATTTGGAAGGCAAGCCGGGCAGAACAGTCGAGGGCAGGCCGGCGCCGATTCTGGATGGGACGGCCGCGCATTAGCGCAAAGCACGAGGGCGCGATGGGAAATATTCACAACCAATGAACTATTCTGTAATTCCGGAGGTCGACGGATGTTTTCCCCCGCCGTAACAGCCCCCGCAACACCGACGCCCCCTGAACAGATTGCCGCCGCGATCGATCACATCGGGGCGTTGAGCGGATTGTCGCTTGAAGAGCGGATGTGGCTGGCGCGGCACGGCCAGGAGGTGCTGGCCAACGCCGGCGACGTGTTGTTTGAAGAGGGGACGCCGGCCAGCCACATGGTGCTGATCCTGAAGGGCGAGATTCATGTGCGGCGGCAGCAGAGTGGCCCGATGGCGCTGTTCATAGGGCGCACCGGACAGGTGACGGGAATCCTTCCCTTCTCGCGAATGAAGAGCTACGGCGGGCAGGGATACGCGATCTCTCCGGTGTGGGGTCTGCTGATTGCGCGCGACGATTTTCCGCAGATGATCGAGGCGATTCCATCGATGGCGCAGCGGTCTGTTTCGATACTGCTGGACCGGGTGCGCGAGGTGACGCGGATCGAGCAACAAGCGGAGAAGCTGGCGGCGCTGGGCAAACTGGCGGGCAATCTTGCGCACGAGCTCAATAATCCTGCCTCCGCGGCGCAGCGCGCAGCGTCAACCGTGGCTGAGGCGGTGCAGGCCAATCGCAGAAACCGCTTCAGGCTCATCAATCTCTGCCTGAATGAGGAGCAGATTCGCGCGATTGAGGCATGGGAAAGCAAGATGCTCACCCGGCCACTGCCCATGCCCGGGATCAATGAGGACCCCGACGCCCTGGACTACCTTAAGCGTGAGGAGACGATTCGCGACTGGCTGACGCAAAAAGGCTGTGCGGAAGCGTGGGAGCTAGCCCCCGAGCTGGCCGAGCAGGGCATAACCGTCGCCGACCTTGAAGAGCTGGGCACGATCATTGGACCGGGTGAGATTTGTATCTCGCTCCAGTTCTTCGCGCGCTACCTGCGCTCGTCGCGGGCCGCCGATACGTTGGTGATCTCGACGGCGCGGATCTTCGCCCTGATCGACGCCGTAAAGGACTATTCCAACATGGACCGCGCGCCGATCCTCGAGGTGGACGTGCCCGCCGGTTTGGATGCAACGCTCAAGATGCTTCACTCGCGGATGGAACATGTGAACGTAGAGCGGGACTACGAACAAGGGCTTCCACGCATCAGCGCCTACAGCGGCGAGCTGAACCAGGTGTGGGCGGCGCTGATTGAGAACGCGCTCGACGCCCTGGGCACCGGGGTCCCCACAGACAGGTCTTCGTCGGAGGGGTGGACCGTTCAAGGCACGCTCCGCATCACTTGCCGCATGGAAGCCGACATGCTGCTGGTTGAGATCTGGGACACCGGGCCGGGAATCCCCCCTGAGCTGCAGGAGCGGATCTTCGAGCCATTTTTCACCACCAAGGCGCCGGGGCGCGGCCTGGGACTTGGCCTCGACTACGCCATGCGCATCGTACGCAAGCATCGCGGGCACTTGAGCGTGAAATCGGAGCCCGGGTCGACCTGCTTCAGGGTCAGGTTGCCGCTCGATCAGCTTCAGGCGTATTAGTTCTTAGCTATCAGCTCTCAGCTTTCAGCCACGTCTCGCTGACGTATGCCGCGCAGGCTGAATCTACCGGAGGAGAAGCTGAAAGCTGATAGCTGACGGCGGATAGCTGCTTTTCAGAACGAAACTTCCGCAGGTTCTGTCACCCTCATCACGCTTTGGTCCCCGGTCAGTTGCTTCCACGCAACGCGAATCGCCTCGATCTTGTCGTGGTTTTCCTGGTTGTCGGGGTAGTCGATGACGAGCAGTTTGGTGCGGATGCGTTCCGGAGCGGTTTCGCCCTTGCCCTGCCACTGGCCGTATACGTCAAGGACGCTCAGGCCGTCAGGAAAGCGAGGAGTCACTTCCTTGTCGAGGAAGGCGCGCCAGGCCGATTCGCTGATTCCCTTCCCGGGATCGTCTGCAGGCCCCAGGCCAAAGTAAAGCTTGGTGTCTACCCAGCCGGAGGTGCGCCCGGGATGGGCTGGATCGCCTGCCACCGCAGGCGCGACCGCCTTTGGCGAAGCCGACCCGGGCTGATGGGTACAGCCGGCCGCCACAAACTGCAAAATCAGCAAAAGTAAGGTCGCGCGAAGGCGCATCCAGTCTCCGCAATTCACTTGCCCAGTGAGTTGTCCCAATGAGATTCCAGCGCGGAGCCCTTAGTCCCTAGTCCCTCAGTCCCTAGTCCCTGTCTTGTCATTTCACCACTTCCACGCCTCGCCAGAAGGCTACATACCCCCTGATCTTACGGGCGGCAGGTTTGGGATCGGGATAGTACCAAGCGGCGTCCTGATTATCCTGGCCTTCAATGACGATGGTCATGTAGCGCGCCTGGCCCTTCCAGGGGCAGGTAGAGGTGCTGGTGCTGGGTCGAAAGTACTCTCGCTTCAGGCTCGACTCGGGAAAGTACACGTTACCTTCCACTTCTTCGGTCTGATCGCTCTCGGCGATAACCTTACCGTTCCAAATTGCTCTTGCCATACCTGATCCGTTGCTTCTCAACGTCACGAAGGCGGCGCGCTGCGGGTGCAGCCGCCGCCATGGTGACGAAACGACAGTAGCAGATGTTGCGCCAAAGGGCGAGTCCCGGAGTCTTTTTTCCCACGATCTCCAGGTAGCCGGGTGGTTGAGGGGCGCTACTTGGCCGCGGCCACTGAATCGATGTGGACGCTCTTGTTGGCTGCGTCGGAGGTTGCGGTAATGACGACCTTGGCGCCGTAGAAGTCCTTCACGGAGTCAGGATTATCGATCTTCCAGACCTGCTTTTTGGTCTCGTCGACAAAGACCGGCTTCTCGCCCTTCGAGATGCAGCCCTTGACGCATGCAACGTTGTCACCCAGGTGCTTGGCGCCGCAGGCAGAGTCAGAGATATAACCTGTAACTTGCTTGGAATCAGCAGCATGGACTGTCATACAGGCCAGCGCGACGACGGCTGCAAGCACACAAAACACACGTTTCATGGAACCTCCTGATTGAGTTCGGGGACCTCGAAATCACTTACTATCATGCTCCTGCGCGGCGAAATACACAAGAGAAAGCTCTTTTTCAGGAAGCCGGGACATCGAGCGGGAGCTCGGCCGACGCGTCGGCCTCTTTGGGGGCGCGCTTCTTTGGCTTGGCAGTCTGCACCGCCCGCGATGCCTCCACCCGCTTCTGGACTCCCTCGTAGCGTTGGGCAGCCGACGAGAATCGTCTCACCATATCGCTGGTCTTGGTCAAATACGTCGGGTGTTTCTCCCGTATGGCGTCCAGGATGGGCGCGAACTTGGCCAGGATGAAGAACCCCTCGGCATTGCAATCGACAAATAATTCTGCCGAAACGGCACCGTGCAGGACCATGGCAGCCGCCATCTCCCAATAGGTGACGACTTGGCGCAACCATGCGCTATGCTTGTTGCCCGGGTTATCGGCGACGGCAAAGAATTCGTCTGCCGTCTTCGGCCAGAACTCGCCCAACAACCAGGCGCGCGCCTGGCGCATGGTGGCTTCAGTTCGTAGATGGTAAAGCTTGAGGATGATCTCGGCATCGGCCGGGGTCGCAAGCATTCTCTCCATGGGGGTCTCCGATGCCCATGGTACAGGATTCCGCCTGGGAACGGGTGTGACAGGCAGAGTCCGCGATCAGGATTCGGGATGGTGGCTGCAGAAGCGAAGGACGAACTTCGGGCTCAAGCTGCAGGAGATTTGGCTTTCGGCTCCGCCTTCTTCGGACGACCGGTGGCGGCGCCGCTCACCAGTTCCTCGTCGGTATAGAAGCGACCGGAGCCATCGAACTCACCGGCGGCGAGGCGGCGATCCACTTCGTCGAGTGCGCAGTGAGGGGCCTCAAGCATCTCCTGGGACGTCTGCTTTTCATCCGCCACCTCCATCATCTGCGCCCAACGCTGACTTGCTGATTTGCTGCCTTTTTTACGCCGGCAACAGCTCGCGCTTATCTTCCTTTTTCTCCACGACCGGGCCGTGTGTCGCCGCGGTCGGTGGAGGCGGCGCATTCCCGATGCGCTTGGAATACGTGCAAGCTACCTTGCCCGCCTCGGCTGCGGGCACAGCCTTCTTTCCGCGCCTGGGCGGCGCGGCCTCTTCTTCAGCGCTCTTCTTCTTGTTCGGGCACTCCAGGTAAATGCCTGACTTGAGCACCTTCTCAACCAGATACGGGCTTCCGCACTGCGGGCACTTCTTCGCGACCGGCTTCAGGTTCGACGTGAAGTCGCACTTGGGGTAGTTGGTGCAGCCCCAGAAGACGTTGCCCCGGCGCGCCTTGCGCTCGGCAATATCGCCTTCGCCGCATTTGGGGCACTTCATGCCCTCAATCAGGTTCTGCTTCACGTACTTGCATTTCGGGTAGCCGCTGCAGGAGACGAATTCACCGTACGCTCCCTGGCGCAGCACCAGCGGCTTGCCGCACAACGGGCAGTCCTCGCCGGTAGGCTCGGGCGGCTTCTGCTGCTGTTTCTGGCTCAGCTTGCGGAAGGTCTTGCACGGCGGGTCGGCGTTGTAATCCGGGCAGGCCATGAACGGCCCGAATAGCCCGCGGCGCATTACCATTACCTTGCCGCAGTTCTCGCAGTACTCCTCGGTATCGCCGGCCTCCTGCGCTTCAGGCGTGTTCAGGTCGGGCTTGGCCGCGATGTTCTCTTTGGTAAAGGTACAGCTCGAGGGATCTTTCTTGTCGTACGCCGAGCAGGCGTAAAAGGTGCCGAACTTGCCCCACTTCAAGACCAGAGGAGACCCGCACACCTCGCACTTCTCGCCGGTCACCTTCTCCATCCGCTTGATGTTTTCCATCTTCTTGCCGGCTTCCTTCAGTTCCTTCTCAAAGTAGCCGTAGAAACCGTTCAGAAGATCCGTCCACTTCTCCTTGCCTTCCTCAATGTCGTCCAGCTCCTCTTCGAGTTTGGCCGTGTACTTGGTATCGAAGATGTAGGGGAAGTTCTTGACCATCAAGTCGCACACCACCACGCCAATCTCGGTGGGGTAGAAGCGTCCACGCGAGCCGCCGTGCTTCACCACGTACTCGCGATCCTGAATGGTGTTGATAATCGACGCGTAAGTCGACGGCCGCCCTATTCCGCGCTCCTCAAGCTCCTTCACCAGCGAAGCCTCGTTATAGCGTGGCGGCGGCTGGGTGAAATGTTGCTCCGGCGTCAGCTGGTCAAGTTCAAGCGCCTTCACTCTATCCAGATTCGGCAATCGGTTGGCAGTTTCGTCGTCGTCATCCTTCTTGTCTTCAGAGACCTCGTAGACCTTCAGGAACCCGTCGAAGCGCTGCACCGAACCGCTGGCGCGAAAATCGTAGGTTTTGCGCGTCTTGTTTGATACCGCGGCGATATTGGCGGTGGTGACGTCGTAGACCGCCGGGACCATCTGCGAAGCTACAAAGCGCTTCCAGATCAGCGAGTAAAGCTTGAGCTGCTCGTCGCTCAGAAATCGGGCGATGGATTCGGGAGTGCGCGAGGCATCGGTGGGACGGATGGCCTCGTGCGCATCCTGCGCATCCTTTTTGCCTCTGTATACGTTGGCCGTGGCCGGCAGGTAGTTCTGGCCGAGATTCTTCCCGATCCACTCGCGGGCCGAGGTCAGCGCCTCCGGCGCCACGCGAGGTGAATCGGTTCGCATGTAAGTGATCAGGCCGGTTGTGCCCTCTGCGCCCAGGTCGACGCCCTCGTAGAGCCGCTGGGCCACGCCCATGGTGCGGCGAACGTTGAAGCCGAGCTTGTTGGCTGCGTCGCGCTGAAGTTGACTCGTTATGAACGGCGGTAGTGGACGGCGTTGCTGCTCTCTGGACTGGATGGACACAACCGTCCACTTTGCCTCTTCGAGCGCCGCCAGCACCTCGTCCATTTGCGGCTTGCCGGGTACTGCGCCCGAGATAAAAACGTCCTTCTCGTCCTTGTCCTTGCCGTTCGCCACACGCGCCGGCTCGCCGTCAATGCCCACAAACCGCGCCTTGAACCTCTTGTCGGCCTGCCGCTCCGGATGTAGCTCCGCGTCGAGGGTCCAGTACTCCACAGGATTGAAGGCGCCGATCTCGCGTTCGCGTTCCACAATCAAACGCAACGCAACGGTTTGAACCCGGCCTGCCGAGAGTCCCCGGCGAACCTTGTCCCAAAGCAGCGGAGATATCTGATAGCCGACCAGGCGATCGAGCACGCGGCGGGTCTGCTGCGCATCAACCAGGTTCTGGTCGATGTCGCGCGGGTGGGCAAACGCTTCCTGAACCGCCTTCTTCGTGATCTCGTTGAAAGTGACCCGGCGGATCTTCTTTCTCTCCTGGGCGTTCTTGCCGAGCTGCAAGGCCAGGTGATAGGCGATGGCCTCGCCTTCGCGGTCCGGGTCGGGCGCAAGATATACTTCGTCGGCCTTGGCCGCGAGTTTCTTAAGCTGATCGACCACCTTCTCTTTGCCCGGCGAAACAACCAGTTCGGGAACAAATGTCCGTTTCTTGAGTTCGACGCCAATATCGTTTTTGGGCAGGTCCATGATGTGGCCGATGGAGGCGCGCACCTCAAACCCTTTGCCCAGATACTTCTCGATCGTCTTCGCCTTGGCTGGAGATTCGACGATCACCAATGATTTGCCTGTTGCCATTCCTGAACCAGTTTCCTCTCTTGATTACCAGATGCGGCTACAGCGGTTCCGCAGTTACTGTGTCTCGAAGCCATGACCGCCAAGTGGATTTTTCCTTAAGAAAAATCCACCTCGCACCGGGGCCAGAAACGGCTACAAAAACTGCGAAACCGCTCTTCATCCGGCACGAACCCTGCGGAAATCTCAATGTTTCTGACCCGCATCGATTCGCATTCCTGTTTCTACCTTCAAACCGTGTGCGAGGCCCGCCGCATGCCGGCAAGAATAAAAATGGACCTGCAAGTTAGGCACCCTACCATGGAACACCGTCTGATTTCCACTCCGGTTCCGATAATTTCTGATCATCGGTTCCGTTTCAGCGTGACAGGAGAGTTGATTTCCGCGCTGAAGTTTTTGCCACAACACCTTGTTCCATCAGCCTTTCATCCCATCCGCCGCAACTCGGAAATGCCGTCGGACGATTAGACGCAAGAAAAAAAATCGAGGTCGATGAAAAATCAAAGCCCCACTGTCTCCTTCCGCGGGTGGCTGTCCTCTCTCAGCACTCGGGGCGCTTCGGCCACGGCGGCGCCTTCGGGCACACTCTCATTTCATGAGGAATGCGCCGCCCTCATACAAATCGGCAAGAGAGTTCGCACGTAGGTTTTTCCCTGCAGGCATCGCACCCCCCCATCTCCAGTTCGAACAGCGCTGTAAAGACCTCAGACGAGGTCAATTGCGTCTCAAGCCGCTCAAGCAATTCGTCGATCTGCAGGCTTTCGTCGGTGCGAAGCACTTCAAGCACCATCGGCACACAGAATGTTCTGCGCCACTTGCCCCCAAGCGAGACCCACGTTGAACCGTGTGCCACGAGCGAGTGGGAAAAGGTTTTCCACTCATGCCACTGAGATATGCAAATTACCTCTTCGCCTTCGGCCGCTATGCGAACCGGACGGCAGGCGCAAACTGCGGGATAGCTATCTAAAGCAAGCAAAACAAATAACCTACGTCGACTCTCACCGAAACATTACTTTTTCGGAACTTGGCCCCCGAATTGCTAAGATAAAAGCAAGAATCCTTTTCAATCTGCCGAGACCCTGGATTATTTTCGGGAGGATCTCGAGCATTAACGGGAGCAAGCATATATGAAGCGTCTCTGCGTTTTCGCCGTTATTGTCCTGGTGTGTGGCTTCGTTGGTTCGGCCAAGTCAAACGCTACCAACCTGATCGTCAATGGCTCATTCGGAACGCCGAACGTAGGTACAGGCTGGTCCGCATTCACCAGCATACCGGGCTGGAACACCAACGGGAACGGCATCGAAATCGACAACCCCACGGTCTTCGGCGGCGGCTCGATGGCTTCCCCCGGCAACGGCAGCGACCAGAGTCTGGAAATCAACTATGACTATCCAGAGAACGTGTATCAAACCGTGAACGGACTCACTGTCGGGAAGACGTACCTGCTTTCCTGGGCTTATGGCGATCGACCCGACTCAGGTGACGATGCAACCGCAGTTTACTTTGGCGGAAACCTTGTCACTACTAACTACGATCTCCTCAACGGCTCCAACCCGACACTGCTCTGGTCCCCGAACTCGTTTTTGGTCACCGCTACAGCCACCTCTGAAGTCCTGAGCTTCGACGGCCTTGACTACGCCGGCTACAACAATAACGGCGGTGCCTCTTATGGCAATGAGATCGACAACGTCTCGCTGGTTGCCGTCACGCCAGAGCCTTCCACGTGGCTCCTCCTCCTTTCGGGCCTCGGCTTGCTCGGCTTCGGTCTGTTGAGGCGGCGGCACGTTCTGGCCGCGTCCTCTGCTATCTCGCTCTAATCGCACTTCGCAGTGCGTACTTCCAATGTGTAAAGCACGCTCGGCGCTTGTTCAATGCGTCGGGCGTGTGGCATTTTGCGCGCTTCTGGCGCGAACATTGAAACCTGCCACGTAACTGCCGGTCACATTGTCCTCACGTAGTTTTTGCCCGGCAGGCATCGCACCCGCCCCGCCATCTCCAACTCGAACAGCGCTGTAAAGACCTCTGACGAGGTCAATTGCGTCTCAAGCCGCTCAAGCAATTCGTCGATCTGCAGGCTCTCGTCGGTGCGAAGCACTTCAAGCACCATGGCTTCCTCGGGCCGCAGCACTGGGTCAGGCAATAAGGATGCAGCAGGGTCGCTTTTGGATGCAGCCGGCGCCTGAGCCTCGAGCTCGTTCCGCACCTGCGAGGGCAGCTCTTCCCAAACATCTTCCCAGGTGGCTACCAACTTGGCGCCCTGTTTAATCAGCGTGTTAGGGGTCCAGGAGCCTTTGCTGGTCACGTTGCCGGGAACCGCAAACAAATCGCGATTCTGCTCCGCCGCGCAACGGGCAGTGACACGCGTTCCCGAGTTCTCAGCCGCCTCAACCACCAACACCGCGATGCTGACGCCGCTCAGAATCCGGTTGCGGCGCGGAAAGTTCTGCGGCGCCGGGAAAGTCCCCAGCGGAACTTCGCTCACAATCGCCCCGCCGGCCGCAAGAATATCGTCGGCGAGCTTCTTGTTCTCCTTGGGATAGACGACATCGATGCCCGTGCCCCAGATTGCCACCGTGGGCATACGCGCGGCCAGCGCTCCCTTGTGCGCACACGAGTCGATGCCCCGCGCCATTCCGCTCACCACCAGCAGGCGGCGAGCTGACAAATCGCGCGCCAGCATCTCCGCCACGCCGCATCCATACGGCGAGGGATGGCGCGTGCCGACAATCGCGATTGAGGGCCGGCTCAAGAGGCTGGTTTCGCCGCGAACCCACAGCACCGGGGGCGGATCGTAGATCTCGCGCAGGCGTTCCGGATACGCCTCGCACCCATAGCTCACAATCCTCGCTCCCAGCGCGCTCACCCGGAGCCCTTCCGCTTCGGCTGCCGCGCGGGCCTTTCCGTCGAAAATGAACTGCGCCGTCTCGGCTGGAAAACTGAGCCCTTCGAGTTCCGTAAGCCTGAGCTCGAAGATGCGCGCAGCCGAACCGAGTTGCTGAACCGCGTCGAGGATGCGCTTGGGGCCAAGGCCGGGCGCCAAAGCCAGCGCCAGCCAGGCGAGCTGGTTTTCGTCGAGGTTTTTCCCGGCGGCAGCGAGTGCTTGTCCCTCTGTTGTCATTTCGCGTTAGCGACACCCAATGTTCAGGCACTCGCTTCCTCGAAGGAAAACAGGTTGAGCCCGTTTCATCGGTGATATTGCTCACAAGCATGCATTGATGCGCACCCGCGGCGTTATCCGGCTGCATCCTGAGCCGCCGGTTGCTAATCTAATAGACGTGAGTTCTCAGCAAGACGGCCGTATTCGGATCGCAGCCATCAATTTCCTCAATCCTGCCCCGCTCATGTGGGACTTCGAGCATCCGCCTCTCGATGCCCAGTTGGCGAATCGTTACCTCATCCAGCGCATGTCGCCATCCGAGTGCGCCGCGCGGCTGGCGACCGGCGAGGCCGACATCGGCCTGGTTCCCATCGCCGCGCTGGCCACCATCGCGGGGTTGCGCATTCTGCCAGGATGCACGATTGCCTCCAAAGGCCGGGTGCGATCGTTGCTGCTGGTGCGGCGGGCAAACCAGCCCCTCGACCAACTTCGCTCGGTCGCTGCCGATACTGCAAGCCGCACCTCGTTGGCGTATGCCCGGATCCTGTTTCACAAATGGGGCAATGCCAATGTCCCCTTCATCCCGCACGCCGCCGATCTTGACAGGATGCTCGCACGCGCCGACGCCGCAATTATCATTGGCGATCCGGCCCTGCTCGCGCTCGAGGAACGGTCGAACCGGTTTGCGCGCACCCACGAGGAGCTGGTCTACCACGACCTGGCACAGGAATGGCGCGCCCTCACCGGACTTCCCTTCGTCTCCGCCGTCTGGGGCATTGCATGCAGCAGCGTTTTGGATGAGAGTAGTGCAAGCGACTTCATCCTCTCCCGCGATCACGGCCTCGCCAACATCGAGGCCATCGCCGCCGCGTGGGCCAGGCAGCACCCGATACCGGAGAGCACCATCCGCACCTACCTGCGCGAGAACATTCACTACGTGCTCGACGAGGAGATCGTCGCAGGCATGCGGGGATTCTTCCAAATGGCCGTGGAGCTCGGCGTGCTGCCGGAATACATGTTCGAGGCCGACGGGTTGATTTCCGGCTGACCCTCGCCCACTCTTCCCGGAAGTCAATGAACGTTTGAGGAACCTTTCCTCCGGCGCGTGAATCCAATCCAGAACAGGAGACTTGATCACTCATGGCAAAGAAGATTGCATTCATTACCGGCGGCAACCGCGGTCTTGGATTCCAAACCGCACTCGGATTGAAAGACGTAGCCAAAGTTGTCATCGGGTCGCGCGACCTGGAGCAAGGCGAAATGGCTCTCGAAGAACTGCAGGCCGCGGGCGCTGACGCCGAGGCTTTGCCGTTCGACGTGACCCAGCCGGCCAGCCACCAGGCTGCCTTCGACTACTTCCATTCCCGCTATGGTCACCTCGACATTCTGGTGAACAACGCAGGAATCGCGGGCGGCAGCTTTCCCGGCGTCGGCCCTGAGCACTCGGCCGCCGACGTGCCACTGGCTCTGCTCAGAAGGGTCTTCGAAACCAACTTCTTTGCCCAGGTCGCCGTCACCAAGGCCCTGCTGCCGCTGCTGCGCAAAAGCGCGTCCGGTCGCATCGTGAATCTCTCCAGCATCCTCGGCTCGCTCACTTTGCAGGCCACACCCGGCTCGCCGATTTACGACGCCAAGTCGTTTGCCTACGACGCTTCAAAGACGGCGCTCAATGCCTTCACCATTCACCTGGCCTATGAATTGCGCGACACGAAGATCAAGGTGAACTCTGCCCACCCCGGCTGGGTGAAGACCGATATGGGCGGCCCGCAGGCGCCGATGGAGCTTGAGGACGGCGCAAAAACCGCCTTAGCCCTGGCGACTCTCGGCGAAGACGGCCCCACGGGCGGCTTTTTCCACATGGGCCAGCCGCTGCCGTGGTAAGAAATGCAGCTATCGGCTCTCAGGTTTTAGCCATTCGCTTATTCGTGTCCAGGCCTTCCGCCGTGACGGGCGCGAGCTTGCGCACCCGGTGGCTTACGAACCGACGGGACCCTGCCGGGGAGGGGTGTTTTCGCGCATTCCCTCCGCAGCCACGGCAATGCGCCTGGATTTGCGGTAGACATTAGCTACAGCCATTGTCCAGAAAGGGACGAGATCGACTCCGGGAACGACCTTGCCGACGAACGACGGCAAAAACTCCCAATGCCAGCCGAGAAGGCCCACCATCGCAGCTCCGATGACGAGATCGAGCACGTCGTCGGCGGGCGACATGACGCCTTCGACGAAAAACGGAAAGACAATCAGCTGGAGAGCATCGGCAACGACGGCCAGCACCATGGCTGCTTTAAGCCGCGGCCCAGGCGAGATGGTGACACTAGCGGGAGTCATATCGGCCTGCCTATTCCATGCTTTCACATTTGAGTCGGGCATGGCGGGGTACGGACTTTCGGCTCTGTCCTAAAACCATAGCTGCGGGTAGCGACTACGGAGGGAGCAGAGGGCTTCAGCCCCCTGAAAAATGCAGACAAATACGGGGCCTTCAGGCCCGGGCGTATGACTCTCAACCCGGCGCCACGCGGCAGGAAGTGAATCGCCTCACAAACCTCAAGCACGCCACCAAAATCGACCGCATTGACGCGGCGCTCAGGGCAATGGGTAAGCGGCTCTACTTAGATGCGGCGTAGCGGTTCTGGAAAAACTCAACGGGGGCCGCTGTTTTGAAAGGGCACGAGTTTACTCGTGCCGATCAAGCTCCCAAAAATGAGCGCGGGCTTTAGCCCCTGAGGGACGCGATGAGCAAATTGTTCGAAGAGATGGCTCAGGGAACGGCGGAAGCCCGCGCGTACATGGACGGGAAACGCAAAGGGTACAAGGTCACGCTGCCTGAGACCGTGGACGTACGCGGCCTCCGCAAGCGCCTGCGCCTCAGCCAGGAACGATTCGCCGATCGTTTTGGCCTGTCGGTGGATGCCGTTCGTCATTGGGAGTCGGGCCGTCGCCAGCCGGAAGCTGCCGCGCGGGCGCTTCTTACTCTCATTGCCACCGACCCGCAGTTTGTGATGCGCACGCTGGCTAAAAGCGTGTGAGTCGGCGACAAGAGGGCAGGGCTTCCTGGATTTCTGCGGAGTGACGTTCTTTCCCACCCCAACAAGTTAGGGTGGGGCACTCGGCAGGCCACGCCTTTCATACCTCCCGCTTGCATTGCAATTTACCCTCCTCGTCTCGCCAAACCTTGAACCATACGAAGGAAGCGGGCATATCCTTGGCGGTAATTCTGATCTGTAGCCGGTTATTTCCCATGTAGGGAACCGAGCAATGAATCCCATGCTGTACATGAATCACATCAAATTCCGTGTTCCCCTCCAGAGCTGAAATGAAATCGATTTTCCGAACCTCTTGAGGATTGAGAGTAAATTCACGCTTCTGGTCTTCTGGCTGTTTGGGATCATCATGCCGTAGATGTAGCGGAATTGGCAGAAACTCCCAAGCAGGCATCTGGGGCGATACTTCGTTTAATTGGACGCTCACGCCCTCAACTGTAGTCCCCTCGCTCCGATTAACAATCTCAATCTCATAGGCATTTGCGCGGTGATACGCCCTAGGATCACCTCTTTCTATGATCCAATCCCGCCATCGTATTTGCACTATTTCGATTCTTGGTTGTATCCGTGTAAACAAATCGCGCCATAACTGGTAACCGGCAAAAAAAACAATCGTGGCCAGCACATAACCTAACGCCCGCCAAGACGGGGACCAATAGAGCGTCGCAATACCGAATGGGATGCCGATCAAGCCAGCCCCCCACAACACTTCCCATGCGTGGTCCCTAACATCGGCAAGGTAGTCGAAAATGTACGCCCATCCCGTCCAAAAGACCCGGGTAGCTTTCCAGAATCTACGCATATCTCTCCACGCTCGGATGATACCTCCGAGGCGGAGAAGTGCGAGACACCTTGCTTCCGGGGATACTTACGTAGGAAATAATGCTTCGCCATTTCTTCGCCCATCCCGTATAATCTCCCCATGGACTTCCAGCTCGTCACCCCCTACAAGCCCAAGGGCGACCAGCCCCGCGCCATTGACGAGCTTATGGGCGGGCTGGCCGCCGGAGAAAAGCACCAGGTGCTGCTCGGCGTAACCGGCTCAGGCAAGACCTTCACCATGGCCAAGGTCATCGAGCAGTCCAACCGCCCGGCCCTCATCCTGGCCCACAACAAGACCCTCGCCGCCCAGCTCTACCACGAGTTCAAGCAGTTCTTCCCCTCGAACGCAGTCGAGTACTTCGTCAGCTACTACGACTACTACCAGCCCGAGGCCTACATCCCGGCCGGCGACCTCTACATCGAAAAAGAAGCCACCATCAACGAGGAGCTGGACAAGCTGCGCCTCTCGGCCACCCGCTCGCTCTTCGAGCGCCGCGACGCCATCATCGTCAGCTCGGTAAGCTGCATCTACGGCCTGGGCTCGCCCGAAGCCTACTACGGTATGTTGCTGCTCCTCGAAAAGGGCCAGCAGATCAGCCGCAAAGACATCACGCGCCGCCTGGTCGAAATCCTCTATGAGCGCAACGATACTGACTTCCGCCGCGGCACCTTCCGCGTCCGCGGAGACGTGATCGAGGTCTTCCCTACCTACGACGAAAATGCATATCGAATAGAAATGTTCGGCGACGAGATCGAGACCCTTTCTCAAATCGATCCGCTCTTCGGCACCGTGAAGCAGCGCTTCTCGCGCCTGCCCATCTACCCCAAGAGCCACTACGTGGTGCAGCCCGAGCGCAAGGCCGAAGCCATTGACTCCATCCTCAAAGAGCTCACCGAATGGGTCGCGCAGCTTGAGGCCGAGGGCCGCATGGTTGAGGCGCAGCGCGTTCACCAGCGCACCCGTTTCGATCTCGAGATGATCAAGTCCATGGGCTACTGTCACGGCATTGAGAACTACTCGCGCCATTTCAGCGGCCGGCTGCCCGGCGAGCCCCCGCCCACGCTGCTCGACTATTTTCCCCGCGATTACCTCCTCTTCGTCGACGAGAGCCACGCCACCATCCCCCAGGTGCACGGCATGTGGCACGGCGACCGCAGCCGCAAACAGACACTCGTCGATTACGGCTTCCGCCTGCCCTCGGCCATGGACAACCGCCCGCTCAAGTTCGAGGAGTTTGAGAACCGCGTTCAGCAGGCCATCTATGTTTCGGCCACTCCCGGCCCCTACGAGCTCACCCGCTCAGCCGGCGTGGTTGTCGAGCAGGTCATCCGCCCCACCGGCCTCGTCGACCCTCAAGTCGAAATCCGCCCCGTCAAAGGCCAGATCGACGACCTGCTCGCCGAAATTCGCGACCGCGCCAAGCGCAGCGAGCGCGTGTTGGTGACCACGCTGACAAAACGTATGGCCGAGGATCTCGCCGGCTACTACACCGAGGTTGGCGTGCGCTGCCGCTACATGCACTCTGAGATTGAGACCCTCGAGCGCGTCAAGCTCCTGGCCGGCCTGCGCAAGGGCGAGTTCGACGTTCTCATTGGCATCAACCTGTTGCGCGAGGGCCTCGACCTGCCCGAGGTCTCGCTGGTCGCGATTCTCGACGCCGACAAAGAAGGCTTTCTGCGCTCGGCCGGCTCGCTCATCCAGACCATGGGCCGCGCCGCACGCCACATCGAGGGCCGTGCGATCCTCTACGCCGACAACATCACTGACTCCATGCGCCGCGCTATCGACGAGACCGACCGTCGCCGCGCCATCCAGCGCGCCTACAACGAAGAGAACGGCATTACTCCGCAGTCGATCGTCAGCAAGGTCGACATGGGCCTGGCCCAGATTCTGAAGGCCGAGTACGGCGATGTGGCGATTGAAGAGACCGAAGGCCTGCCGGAGTTCACCAGCCAGGAGCAGCTCGACCAGTACATCCTCAAGCTTGAAACCGACATGCGCGAAGCCGCCAAGAAGTTCGAGTTTGAAAAGGCAGCCAGGCTGCGCGACACCATCAAGGACCTGCGCACTAAGGAGTTTCTGTTCGGGTAATACTAGTGTTCACCTCTAAGATTCGCACCGAAAACAGCTTGTCATCCAGAGCGCATTCTCGAATGTCATCCTGAGCGGAGATTGGCGCGTATTTTGCGCCAATCGAAGTCGAAGGACCTGCAGTTGCCTCTCGCTGGGTGCCCCGGGTCCGGGGTCCCCGCGGACAGGTCTTCGTCCGTGGAGTGGGGGTCCCTCGCACTTGGGGACCCGGGAGACCACGGACCTCAGCCGACCCCTTTCTCAACACCCGAACCCGCGCCCGTCCCTTTCGAACCAAAATCATGAAAAAGACGAATTCACTTGCAGGGAATTAATTCTCTTTGGCGCATCATGGTTGCATGACGCAAGAGTGGAGAGAGAGCGCGGCCAATCGAAACAAAGCTGTCTGCCGCATAATTCTGTTTTCTGAAAATCCCCACAGAAACTGTGAAGCTGTGAGCAGTTCCAACAGAATCAACAACTTGCAGCAATCCCCGCCGTATAGAATCCTGTGCAGGGTCTGTGCGAATCCCGTGCAGAGGCTGCGCGACCCCGTGCAGAGGCTGTGCGGAGGCTGTGCGGAGGCTGTGCAGCAGCCACGCCCTAGCTCTTGGGCGCAGCCGGTGCAGCATCCGCCTTCGGCATATCGAATATCGCCGGGTCGATCGTCTTGTTCACTTCTACCTTTTTCACCGCGATCGTGATCTGGAACTGCCCGCCAAAATCCACGCCGATCGCGTACGGGACCGTGTAACCTCCGTCCATCTTCCGGTAATCGGTATAGGTGGTCGTGATGTCCACGTCCTGGTCCTGCATCTTGCCCGCCCGCGTCGCCGATCTCACCAGGAAAGTCGCGCCATCGATCACGTACGTCGTCGCAAGGTCGTCCTTGGTCGTCAGCTTGATCTTGTAGGTGTCGCCGTCCCTGCCGAGCAGCTCAATCTTGCTGCCCTTTGCCGCATAGTCGTAGAACTGTCCGCCCACGTAAATCTGGTCCTTCCCTGCCTTGTACTGATCGTCGGGCAGGGGCGTCGGATCCATCATGCCCGCCATCGGATTTACCTGCCATCCGCCCTTGGGGGTGTACACCTGGATGATCTTGCTGTCGTTGAACAGGGTCTCGTTCCTGTAGCCCACCCCGTCCACCACCACCGTCGTGCCCGGCGCGTCGTTCCCCATCACCTGCACTGACAATTCCATCGAGATCGACTTCACCTGCCCGATCGCCGCTTTTCCCCCGATGGCGTCGAGGTACTTCGCCACGACTTCGTCAGCCGTCAGTGACGGCACCGCCGCGGCAGTTGGAGCGGCAGCCTGCGCCGGCGCCTGTGGGGTTGCCGGCTGAGGCGTCTGGGCGATCAATGAGACCGTGCCTGCCAAAACGAAAAACATAACGATGCCACGGATGACTTTCTGCATAGTGCACCTTCACCTTTCGCGTGCCTCAAAGGCACGGTTACTCCTGCCGCAACAGTGTAGCCCAGGAGTCTCAGGATTGAACTGTCCGCAACTTCAAACGCCAACAAAATCTGGCCGCCGCCCTTGCGGGCATCTTGTAGCAACCTCCAACAAAAAGCCCTGCGGGCGGGCAACAGTTACCGCCCTGTCGTCATCTCAGTTAGCTGTGGCACAAGCTGGCTGTGACCTGCCAGGGTCACGGTCCGTTGGGGTGATGAGAACAATTCTCTTAGTCGATGACGATCCGCTACAGGCGTTCGTGCGGGTGTCGGCGCTTGAAAGGCGCTTTCGCAATGTGGTCCGCGTGACGGATGCGGCCGAAGCCCTTTGCCTGATTGAGGAACCGAACTTCTCCAGCCGCCTGGGCCTGGTAATCTCGGGCCATCACCGCCCTGGACTGGGGGGCCCGGCTTTCGTAGCCGAACTGCACACCCGTAAGCCCGATGTGCCCGTGCTGGTTCTGGGCAATGGCAACGAAAACGCCGCCGATTATTGCGAGTACGGCGTACGCTTTGTACCCAAGCCCGCAGCCAATGATGAGCTGGTTGAGATTGCGGGCCAGATGTTGAACCAAAACGGTCGATAGCCGATTGCCGATTGTTGCTGAACGCGATCATTGAGATCGCCCCGGACCTGATCCCGGGCTTTTTCTTTTGTGCGCCGACACTGATCTAAAACGCAGAAACCTAACGCTGACCAAGTTTCTGAAGGTCAGGAGACCCTCACTACAACCGATCTGGAGAGGCTGTACAAATGCCGTTGCGGCCCTCGGAATCACCTCCATCTTTAGTGTGAGCCAAATCACAAGCAAACCTCCTATGATAGTAGAGAATTACCTCGTCCCCGCACCTCAAGAGTGGGTATCATCCTGGAGTCATAAATGGCAGCATTCGGTAGTCTTGCGCTTGTGATTGCGTTGGCGCTGGCAATCTACAACCTGCTCGCCGGCACGGTTGCCCTGCGGCTCATTGCCACGGGCCAGCCGACTCGAATCTCTCCCGAGCGGCTGGCAGATACTGCGCGCCGGGCCGGGATCGCCGGATTTATCGCGGTTACAGGCGCGGCCTTCGCTTTGCTCTGGGCCGTATTCACCAACGATTTTTCGCTCACCTACATCCTTGAACACTCCAACCGCGCTCTCAACCCCGCCTACAAGTTCGCCGCGCTCTGGAGCGGCCAGGAGGGATCGCTGCTCCTGTGGGCTTGGCTGCTGGGCGCTTACGGATTTGTGCTTCGCCTGCGCCATAAGACCGACGTAAAGCTCTACGCCTACGCGGGAGCTATCCTGGCCGGGGTGCAGACCTTCTTCCTGCTGCTTATTTGTTTCCCCGCCTCGCCATTTGCGCTCTTTCGCGGCGACATCCCCGCTGACGGCAACGGTCTGAATCCCCTTCTGCAGTATCCCGAGATGGTGATTCACCCGCCGATGCTTTACCTCGGCTACGTCGGGTTTACGGTTCCCTTTGCCTTCGCGCTGGGTGCGCTCATGATGCGCTACCCCGGCGAAAAGTGGATCAAGATCACCCGCACCTGGACGCTGGTGACCTGGCTCTTTCTTACTTGCGGCATCTTTCTCGGCATGCACTGGGCCTACGCGGTGCTCGGATGGGGCGGCTACTGGGGCTGGGACCCGGTTGAAAACGCCAGTTTCATGCCCTGGCTTACGGGCACGGCATTCCTCCACTCCGTGATGATGCAGGAACGCAAGGGCATGATGAAGAGCTGGAACGTGTGGCTCATCTTCTCCACCTTCCTGCTCACACTGCTGGGCACTCTGCTTACGCGCGCCGGCCTGGTCAGTTCGGTCCACGCCTTCGCGCAGTCCTCCATCGGCACATGGTTCGTGGTCTTCATGGGCATTGTGCTGGCAGTATGCATCTTCACTTACATCTACCAGCGCGGGCACCTCAAGACCGAGCATCACCTCGAGTCGCTGGTCAGCCGCGAGTCCAGCTTCCTGTTCAACAACCTGGTGCTGCTCACGGCCTGCTTCGTCATCCTATGGGGAACGCTCTTCCCGATCCTCTCGGAATATGTCGTCGGTAACAAGGTGACCGTAGGCGCGCCCTGGTACAACCGCGTGGCCGTACCTATCGGGCTGTTCCTGGTCTTCCTCACCGGCGTGGGGCCGTTGCTGCCCTGGCGCGCCACCTCGTTCAAAAGCATCAAGCGGAACTTCATCCTTCCCGTGGTTGCCCTGTGGGTGACTGTCATTGTTTGCCTAGCGGTTGGAGTCAGGCCGTGGGTCGACGCGCAGTTCAACACGGGCAACTTTTACGCGCTGGTGGCCTTCTCGGTCTCGGCCGCAGTGCTCACAGCCATCATTTCGGAGTTCCTGCGCGGCGCCGCGGTCATCTCGCGCCAGACGGGCCGCAACCTGATTTCGTCAACCTGGCTGCTCACGCGCCGCAATACACGCCGTTACGGCGGCTACCTGGTGCACATTGGCGTGGTGATCGTGGTCATCGGCCTGGCTGGTTCGGCCTTCAACCGTAACGTTGAAAGCGAACTGGCGGTCGGCGACCACTTGAACATCGGTCCCTACCAGCTCGTCTGCACGGGCTTTACGCAGGACTCAAACGCCCTCTTCAACTCCGAATACGCAATGCTCAACGTTTCAAAAAACGGCAAGCACCAGTTCCAAATGCTCCCCGAGCGTCGAGTGTATTTGTCAGACGGCCAGCCCGAAACACGGGTTTCGATTCACTCCACCCCTGAATGGGATCTGTACGTTGTGTACGAAGGCGCCAACCCCGACACGGGGCACCCCATCATCAAGGCCATTCTGAATCCGCTGGTGGGTTGGATTTGGGCCGGCCTCGTCGTGATGGTGCTGGGCACATTCATCGCGCTGGTTCCAAGCCTCACCCCGGCCACAGCGGCCCTGAAAGTCCCGGCGGCGCGCGCCATACCCACCGAACCTGCTCTCAAAGGAGGCGACTGATGCGCTCACGCGCCTTCACTTCTTGGACTAGATTCGTGGAAGCAGCAGTGCTGGCGGTTGCGGTGTGCCTCAGCGTGGGCGCAACCGACGCCAACTCCCGCTTTAACGACCTCGGCCACCGGCTCATGTGCACCTGCGGATGCGCGCAGTTGCTGGGCGAGTGCGACCACGCTGGCTGCCCGGGGCGCGAGCCGGAAAACGGGGAGCTGGCCGCAGCTATCGCCGCCGGCAAGAGCGACCAGGCGATCCTGGACATGTTTGCGGCGAAGTACGGAGCCACGGTGCTGGCTGCACCCACCACGCACGGCTTCGATCTGGTGGCGTGGATTGCACCGTTTGCTGTCTTCGCCGCCGCGCTGCTGGGAACCATTCTGCTGGTGCGGCGCTGGTCGGGAGTTTCAGTTGGGCGGGCCAAGGCCATTGCGGCAGGCGCCGAGCTGGCCGCGCTCGACCCGGCCGATCGCGAGCGGCGCGAGCGCATCCGCAACGAAACCGGAATGGACGGAGGCTTTTAAGCAATGACCGAAACTCAAGGCATAGTCGCCGGAGTCATGTTGCTGATCGCGCTGTTGGTCTACACGTTCTGGCCTGAGAACGCCTTCGCCAGTCAGAAAGAAAAGACGCGGCTCGATTTTCTACTGGAGCGAAAAGAGCAGCTCTATGAGAATCTGCGCGATTTGAACTTCGAGCATCGCGCCGGCAAGTATCCCGAAGAGGACTTTCAGGCGCAGCGCGCGCTGCTCGAAAACGAAACCTCCGAGCTGCTGGCAGAGATCGAGCATTTGCAACAGACTTAGGCAATACCGGGAACCCCTCGAGGATCTTGATATGTCCAGCTACAAGAAAATCACCATCCTGGCAAATGGTCCCTACATTGTTGACGGTTCAGTGCCGCTGACCTTCCAGACAATCGGAGTCAACAAGGCCGGCGAGTCGACTGACTGGATAAAGGGGGATGCGCTCCCCGTCTCCGCGCAATACGCGCTCTGCCGTTGCGGAGAATCGAAGACCAAGCCGTTCTGCGACGGCACGCACGCCAAGATCCGCTTTAACGGGGCTGAAACGGCCAGTCGCGCGCCGATCATGGAGCAGGCGAAGCTATATGACGGACCGGAGATGCAACTGGCCGACGCCGAAGCTTTATGCGCGTTCGCGCGCTTTTGCGATCCGCACGGCCAAGTATGGAGTCAGGTAGAGAGAACCGACGAATTGAAGGTGCGCGAGCAGTTTCTCCGGCAGGTGGGGAACTGCGCTTCAGGCCGTTTGATTGCCATCGACAAGCAAACCGGGAAGCCGGCTGAACCTGAACTTCCGGAGTCGATCGGGTTAGTCGAAGATCCAGCGCAGAAATGCAGTGGCCCGTTGTGGGTGCGCGGGGGTATCCAGCTTATCGGCGCGGACGGCCAGGGCTACGAGATTCGCAATCGCATGACGCTGTGCCGCTGCGGCAGGTCGCAGAACAAACCATTCTGCAATGGAATGCACGCGTCCGACCCAAAGTTCTACGATGGTCTCGAATGAACCGCAAACTTGATTTGACCGTATTATTAAGGGACTTCATCAAAACAATGAAATCGACACTGATTGTATTTCGCACTTTTGCTTTGAGCCTGGTTTTTTCAGCCACTTTGGCCCAGGCCGCTACCGTTTCAGGTACCGTAACCGACAAGACCACCGGCAAGCCCGCCGCGGGAGATGCGGTAGTGCTCGTCGACGTACAGGCCGGGATGGGTGAAGTTACTCACGCCACCACCAACGCGCAGGGCCATTACACATTGAACGCGCCGGGCGCCGGTCCCTATCTGATTCGGGTGACCCACCAGGGCGCGCCCTACTTTATCGCCGCGCCTCAGGGCGCAGGGCCAGGCGACGTTTCGGTATTCGACGTTGCGCAAAAAGTGCAGGGCGTCTTCATTGAAGCCGACATCATGGAGATGGAAACCGACCCCAGCGGCCAGCTCTCCGTAAGCGAGCGCTGGCTGGTGCATAACACCAGCTCGCCGCCGACTACGCAGTGGAGCAAGCGCTCGTTTGAAATTGTGCTCCCCGACGGTGCGCAGGTGCAGGACAGGCAGGCGCAGCGGCCGAGTGGTCTGCCGACCTCGCTCACCCTCGATCCCGACGGCCCCAATGGCCACTACTCATTCAACTTCCCCATCCAGCCCGACGACGGCGACAAGGATACGCAATTCCAAGTGAACTACACGCTGCCGTACTCGGGAGGCAAGCTCGACTTCAAGCCTGTCGTCACGCTCCCCGCCGAAAACGTCGCGGTCATTCTGCCCAAGTCAATGAGCATCACCAGCTCCGATTTGAAGCCGGTCAACAGCGACCCCGGCGTCCTGACATTCCTCGCCAAAAACGTCGCCCCTGGCAAGGCTCTGGCGTTCACGGTCTCCGGCACCGGCTCGCTGCCACGCGAGCAACAGGGCGGCCAGGGCGAGGCTGGCCAGCAGGCTGCGCCGGGCAATCAGCCCGGCGGCGGAATCGGCGCGCCTATCAACACGCCGAACCCGCTCAGCAAGTACACATGGTGGATTCTGGGCGGCCTTGCGCTCGTCCTGTTTGCCGCAGCCGCATTCCTGCTGCGCAAGCCAGACACGGCTACTGGAGCCGTCGCGGTCCAGGGCGCGGCGCCCGGCCAGCCTGCCGCAGGCTACGCCCCCACACCTGCCAGCAAGAAGACTGCGCTCCTCAGCGTCCTAAAAGACGAGATGTTCGACATCGAGAGCGAACACATCGCTGGAATTCTCTCCAGCCAGGAGTACACCGAACAGAAGGCCGCGCTGGAGATTGTGCTGAAGCGTGCATTGAAGAAGAGATAGCGTTCGGCTCTTCGCGTTCAGCTCTTCGCTTTCAGCTCTCAGACCTCCGGTCTCCGCGGGCTCTCCCCGCCGAGACCGGAAAGCTCCCCTCGTCCTTCAGTCCCTCGGTCCCTTAGTCCCTCGTTACCTGTTCCCTGATCCCTGTTGTATTCTTCCCCAATGAAGACCCTGCTTCGCACGCTGCTCTATCTCGCCCTCGTTGTTTGGGTGGGCGCTGAGATTTTTATCCCCGAGGTCGCGGCCACCACCTTTGGAACCCTCCGGTCTGACACCCATGCTGCCGGCACAATCGTCGGGCACCTGCTCCGCACTCTCCACGGCGCAGGTCTTGTTTGTGGTGTCATTCTGCTGGGCCTGCTCGCCCTGGCTCCGGCATGGAACATCTACAAGCCCCGGACGGTGCTCGCGCCCATGATCCTGGTGTTGCTCATGATGCTCTCCACAGCTTATTCGCAGTTCATCGTCATTCCTGCCATGGAGCGGGACCGTATCGCAGCCGGCGGCGCCATCGATGCAAGCGACCCCACAAACCAGTACACCGCGGACTTCAACAAGCTGCACAATCAGAGCTTCAACCTTGAGATGGTGACTCTGCTTCTGGGCATTGCCGCTGTGGTGATGGTGGCACGCGCTGAGACGGCGCGGGCCTGATGAAACCCAATGCTGCTTGACTCGGCACTCTGGGCAGCGAACCGAAGCCTGACTCCGCCAATCGGCACTCTCGTCGCTGACCTACCTCCTAAACTCCCCTTCAGCGGCCCCGATTGCATTTGTCCTGCTCCTGTATCATCGAAGAGGCCCGAGTGTGCGCTGACGCGCTGTGCGAGGCCGCAACGGAATCATCTATGAAAACTGGCATCATCGGTCTGCCTCAGGTGGGCAAGACCTCGCTGTTCAAAATCCTGACCAAGGCAAAACTTGAGGAGCACGGGTATTCCAATCCCCGCGAGGCGCACATCGGCGTTGCCCGCGTGCCGGACGTGCGGCTCGACAAGCTTTCAGCGCTCTACTCGCCCAAGAAAACCACCTACGCCCAGGTGGAGTACGTTGACGTGGCCGCAATCGGCCAGGAGGCGCTCAAGGAGACCGCGTTCCTCGCCAATCTGCGCACCGTGGACGCCCTGATTCACGTGCTTCGCGCCTTCGAGGACGATTCGATCCCTCATGTCGGGCCCATCGACCCGCTACGTGACGTGAAGAATGTGGAATTCGACCTCATGGTCAGCGACCTGACTCAGATCGAGAAGCGCATCGAGCGCGTGGAGAAGGACCTGAAGAAGGCGCGCACCGGCGACCTGGAACGTGAACACGCGCTGCTGCTGCGGTCGAAAGAGGCGCTTGAGAAAGAGAAGCCGCTGCGCGAGCTGGAAATGACGCCCGAAGAAAGAAGGCTCATCAAGGGCTTCATGTTCCTCTCGCAGAAGCCAATCCTGTATGTGCTGAACATCGGCGAGAGCGCGACGCTGGGCCCGGACCTGGATTCGGCCGTCTCGCGTTTCAAGCTTGACGATGTGGCCCGGCGCGAGAACTCGGCCGCGACGGCCATCTGCGGCAAGGTCGAAGCCGAGCTGGCCGAGATGGACGACGCCGAGGCCGCGGACTTTTTGTCGAGCTACGGGCTCAACGAGAGCGGCTTGGTGCGGCTGATTCGGAAGAGCTACGAGCTGCTGGGCCTGATCAGCTTCTTCACCGCAGGCGAGGACGAATGCCGCGCGTGGACCGTGCCGGTGGGATCGAAGGCGCCGCAGGCCGCCGGAGCCATCCACACCGATCTCGAGCACCACTTCATTCGCGCCGAGACCATTCGCTGGGACCAGTTGCTTGAAGCAGGCTCGGAGGCCGCGGCCCGCGCCAAAGGAACGCTTCGCCTCGAGGGCAAGGAGTACGTGGTGCAGGACGGCGACGTGGTGCACATTCGGCATAGCGGGTGAGGGACGGTGGACGGTGAACGGTGGACGGTGAACGGTTGTTGGCTGTTAGCTTTTAGCCTGGGGTCCGCAGTTCCTGCTTCCTGGTTCCCGGCTCTACCACCTTTCTAACTACTTACTACTGACTGCTGGCTGTTTCTTCCATGCTCGCTACCGCAATCATCCTCGGCATCATTGCTTCGCTGGCCGATGTGGCCGGCGGGCTGGTGCTGGTGCGCGCCCGCGGCGTGGAGCGCTACCTGCGCTACTTTGTCGCGCTGGGCGCGGGCTTCCTCATGGCCACGGCGGTCATCGAGATGGCGCCCGAGAGCCTGAAACTTAACGCGAAGTGGGGCCCGGTGCTCATCATGGCCGGCTATTGCGCGGTGCATCTGCTGGAGCACACCATCAACGCCCACTTCCACTTCGGCGAAGAGACCCACGCCGGCGAGTTTGTCTCCCGGCGCACCGGCTACTCCGTGCTTGCAGGCCTGAGCGTGCACGCGCTCTTCGATGGCGTTGCCATCGGGTCGGGATTCGTGATATCGAGCTGGCTCGGCTGGCTTATCTTCCTGGCCATCCTGCTGCACAAAGCGCCGGAAGGGTTCACAATGGCCAGCGTCATGCTGGCCAGCGGACGCAGCCGGGCGACAGCGTTTTACTCGGCTGTGGCGCTGGCAGGCGCAACGCTGGCCGGCGTGCTGCTCATCGAGCTCGTCCCGAGCTGGATTGCCCTGGGACTGCCGGTTTCGGCGGGGGTGGCGATCTACGTAGCCGCCACCGACCTGCTGCCCGAAGTGAACCGGGAGCCCGGAATCCGCATGGCGCTGGTGTTCTTTGCCGGCGTGGCAGGATTCCTGCTGCTGCGGATGCTGCTGCCCGCGGTGTGATTCGGAACCAGCCGGTGGACAGTGGGCGGTGGACGGTGCACGGTGACCAGCAGGGTCCGGTTAAGAGTTGAACAGACGCAACTGGTTGGAGCTGCTGTTCTCGCCGGTTGGCAGCTGGGTACCCCCCTATATACCCCCTTTTTGACATTAAGTGGTTTAGTTTCAGCGGCTTGTACCTTTTACCTGTTCGCGCAAGCCGCTGACAACAAAGCACTTATAATGCAAAGTCCTCATAAATAAGGGGTTACGTGGCCATATTTGCGCCTCCGATGCGGCCCGGGGGCCGCAAGGCCTTGAAAAGGCCGCAAGCCCGGAGCCAGTGCTGAGATCACGGTAACGCAAGCGTGCGGAATTCCATGCAATTGGGGTTGAGATGAGTTGGGGGCGAAGCGTGGCAGCGACGGCGGCTATGAGGAGCCGTCGGGGAGCAGGGGCAGTTCGGCCAGCTCGCGAACGAGGCGGACGGTTTCGAGGCTTACCGTGACGACCTGGCCGATAAGGCGGACGATGTACTCGGGATCGTCCTCGCGGTTGGGATCGTTGACGATGCCGGAACGCTAGTCGGTGGAGAGGCGGTACTGGTCCACGACCCATTCGAGGGCGCTGCGGTTGCCGAGGCGGTATTCCTAGACCTCGGGCGGAATACCGGCACCGTGCCTTTCGGCGCGCACCGCCCTTACAGGGCTCCGGTCCTTTTGGGTATGCATACCCAGGACTGCGTCCTCCACCCCTGCAAACCCAGAACACTTGCAGGGGGCCCCGGTCCTGGGCTAGCTTCCTTGCCTCCCTACGGGAGGCGGAGCGTCGGCACAAGCAAAACTCGTGCCCTGACACGGAATCTGGGTTGAGATATGTGGTCTCCCGCCCTTGACGCAAGGGCTCGTCAAGGATGGGGCACCCCGGCGGTTGGCCGACTCTGTTGACAGCAACGCCTCAGCCGAGGCGGTAGCGAAAGGGCGCACCATAGCGCATGAATCTGAACGACCGCAGCGACAGACAGCGGAATCAAGCGAGGTTTGTGAACATTCCTTTGGCAAAAGGCCTCGCAGCCGGTGCGCAGCTTGCATTCCGGTGAGATGTGATGTGGATCACTGATTGGCAGCCATCGCCGGTTCGATACTTCCGCATCCTACTCAGGAGAAATGCCCGTGAATGTTTTCTTTGCGCGCATGTTCGGTCTCACCCTGTTGGTTTTTCTGGTTTTGGCTGTTGCCGTCCAACCTGCCATGGCTCAGCAGGATCAAGCCAAGCATATTTTCCATCGGCTGATTCCAGCCGGGGATACCTGTGCCACCTGCCACAAGGCGGTGTATGACCAATGGAAAGCCAGCCCGCACGCCGCCAACGGTGTCGAATGCACCGTGTGCCATGGCGAGACAACAGCAAAGGACTTCGCGGGCACGCCGGCGTTAAGCACATGCGACAGCTGTCACAGCGATCAGGTGGCACAACTGAAGTCTGATCCATTCATGAAAGGCGCGACGTGTGTGAGCTGTCATCAAGCACACATCTTCGTGGAGCACAAGAAGGCGGCCCCGGCAGGCAAGTGATAACAATTTCCAGGCGTGGCATTCTCGAACTGCTGGCCGGTGCATCCGCGCTCGCCGCCCTGGAAATGTGGCCTCGCATGCCAAGGGAATGTACGACCGGTTGCCCTGAAAACTAGCGATCGTGCGCCCGAAGATTCCTCCAAGCACGCGGATGCGCCGCAAGCGCGTTTGCCGCGACTGCGAATAGGAATCTTCCGAGGCTCCTCTTCAATTTGTCTGTTCTGTTTGGGCAAACGCGGAACCATGCAGTCGCGCAGCTCACTCATTGGTGTGAATGTCCCCGGTCATCCTGATTTGCGCGATAGTTGCTGGACGTCGGCCATCGGGAAGTCCCGCCGAATCCACGCTGCTCCTCGGATAGATCCCATGAAGCCGGCTAGCATCGCCCCACCCCTGCTCGATGGACTTATCCCTGGCTGATAGCTGGCGTTGGGGGTGTGCTCGCGATTCAGGGTTTCTCAGAGGCAGAAGCCCTAATGTCGATCTGGGGCCTCAGCGGCCCGATTGAAGTCGTGCCCTTGTTACAAAACAGTCACTAAGTGAGTCTTCCGCACACTGTAAAGCCCTGACCTACCGGTCGTGCCCAGACACGGAGTCTGGGTTGAGATACGTGGTCTCCCACCCTTGACGCAGGGACGCGTCAAGGATGGGGCACCCCGGCAGCGCAATTAAACAGGTGCCCTGGCAAAAAACGCCGAAAGGCAACTGCAGATCCTTCGACTCGGTTTTCCGCGCAGGGCGCGGCGAACCTCGCTCAGGATGACATCGCTGGATTTTGGGTCCGTGGTTTCCCGAAGCTCGGGCTCTCACCCGCGCCCGAGGAAGCGCGAAGCATAGAGGCGCACGAGCAGCAGGCCGTAGTCCCAGGCGACTTTGAAGTTGGCCTTGCTGGCGCCGCGATAGCGCGATCCGAAGACGAACGGAATCTCCTTGACCGAGCGGATACGGCCGCGCACCAGGACCTCGAGCAGCAGCTTGAAACCGGAGCGCTGGAAGTCAACTCCGTCGACGCACGACCGTCTAACCATGAAGAATCCCGACATGGGGTCGCTGGCGCGCGCGCCGCGATGCTGAATGGGCCAGGTAACTGAAACCGCTGCCGCGGAGATGAATTTGCGTATGGGGTTCCACTTGCCCAGCTCGCCGCCGGGAGTGTAGCGGCTGCCGATAGCCAGGTCGCGGCCATTGACGATTGCCTGGAAAAGCTGCGGCAAAAGCTCGGGAGGATGCTGCAGATCGGCATCCATCACGCCCAGCACATCGGCATCGGTCGAGCGCCAACCGTCGAGAACCGCACCGGACAGGCCGCGCTCGCCCTTGCGTACCACCAGGCGGATGCGGGGGTCCTTGAGCCCTTCGGCTGCGACCAGATCGCCGGTGCCATCGGCGCTGGAGTCGTCGACAACGACGATTTCGTAGTGAATGCCCGCAGGGTCGAGGATTGAGCGGACCTGATCGAGCACAGAAATTATGTTGCCAGCTTCGTTGAGCGTGGGTATGATGAGCGCGAGCTTGAAGGGCGCCGTTTGAGCCACGGCCGCAGTGTCTGCGACTGACGTGTTACCTGTTTTTTTGGGTGGCGTGACTGCTGAGGGTGAGACCATAGGAAAGTACTTTATTTTATCCCGCTGGGTTGGGCACGAGAAAATGACGTTCGAGAGATTGAGGAACCAGCAAATATGGAGAAGGTTCCCGATCATGCTTTTTTTTACCCTTCTCAGCTTTGCGGTGATGGGCTACCACCCCGGACTGGAAGACGACGGCATCTATCTCACCGCCGTCAAAGCCGATCTGAACCCCGCTCTTTACCCCCACAACGCAGAATTCTTCCGCCTGCAGTTGCAAGCCACCGTCTTCGACAGCGCGATGGCGGGTTTCGTCAGGGTGACGGGCATTCCGGTGGACTGGTCGGAACTGTTGTGGCAGCTCATCTCGATCTTTGCCATTCTCTGGGCGTGCCACGGCATCGCGCGGCGCCTGTTCAAAGAGGCCGCCGCACAGTGGGCGGCGGTGGCCATGGTGGGAGCGATGTTCACCCTGCCAGCGGCGGGAACCGCGTTACTCCTCGTCGACCAGCACCTTCATCCGCGCGCGGCTGCAACCGCGCTGATCCTACTAGCCGTGGCCAGAATCATAGATCGCAGATTCAAGCTGGCAATTGCTTTGCTCGCTTTGTCTGCGCTCATGCATCCCCTGATGGCTGCGATGGGAATGTCATTCTGCCTGTTTCTGACCGTTGCCCTAAATGAGCGCGTGAACGCCTGGGTGGAGCTTCTACGGCCTGTGAAGAGTGCAGGGGTAGAATGCGAGCCGGCGTATCGAGTCAGTTCTGGCGGCGGATACCTGGCCGCAGCGCCATTGGCGTGGGTCTTCGCCTCAGATAGTCCCGCGTGGCGCGTAGCGTTAAAAGCGCACGGCTACTACTTCATCGACAAGTGGGCCTGGTATGAGTGGCTGGGCGCAATCGCCCCGCTAGTACTGTTCTGGGCGCTTTGGCGCTGGGCGCGGCGGCGGGGCGAGACGCGGCTGGCGCAAGTGGGGCTCGCCGTCTTCGCGTTCGGGGTCTTCCAGCAGGTGGTGGCCCTGGCGATTCTGCCGCCGGCCGGCTGGATAAGAATGACGCCGCTGCAGCCCATGCGCTATCTGCACCTGGTTTACTTTGCCATGGCGTTGGTGGGCGGGGGGCTGCTGGGAAGGTTCGTATTAAGAAAATCCCTCTGGCGCTGGGCTGCGTTTCTGCTGATTTTCAACGGGGGTATGCTCATCGCCCAGCAGGCGCAGTTCCCCGCCAGCCGGCATCTGGAGCTGCCTGGCCTGACGCCGCACAGCGACTGGCTCGAGGCATTTGACTGGATCAGGCAGAATACGCCGCAGGATGCTTATTTCGCCCTCGATCCCTATTATCTTGACGAACCGGGCGAGGACTATCACAGTTTCAGGGCACTGGCCGAGCGCAGCCAGCTGGCCGATGGGATGAAGGATGCGGCTGTGGTGACCCAGGTTCCCAGCCTGTGCGACGCCTGGCTCAAGCAGGCTCAGGCTCAGCAAGGCTGGGCGGGGTTTGGGCTCGCAGATTTCGAGCGTCTGAAGCACCAATTCGGCGTGGACTGGGTGCTGGTGAGCAGCCCTGCGCCGGCTGGCCTCGACTGCCACTGGCACAACCGCAAGCTAGCCGTTTGCCAAATCCCTTGATAGCGCCGAAATCTTTTGTTCGGAGTATTTTGCACGATTGACTGTTATCCGCGAGAATGAATCTGACGCCTCACATCCGGCGCGGAGCTCCCCGTAATGCTCAACCTTACCCAGCGACTGTTTCTCGGCTGCCTTCTCCTGGCCGGCCTTGCCGCTGGGTTTATTGCGATCACGCATAAAGCGCTGCTCGCAGCCGGATTGGCGGGGCTGAGCTACGGATTCCTCGCAGCGGTCATCCTGGTCGCGGCCTTGACAGCATTTTTCATACTCTTGCCCATCCGAGGTCTGGCCCGCGATGCCCACCGAATCGCCCAGGGCAACCTGGAGCACCGGGTGGAGTGGAACAGTCGCGACGATTTTGGTGTGATTGCGAGCGAGTTAAACCGGATCGCGGTGCGGCTGCGCGAGTTGCGCGATACCGAGGCCGGACGCCGGCAGATGGAGTTCCAGCTCTCCGACGCAGTTCTGCAATCCATCTTTGAGCCGATCATCGTCAGCGACGGCAAGGGACACGTGCTTAAAGTGAACCAGGCCGCGGCCGAACTGCTGGGTGAGGCAGCGGCCGACCGCATGGCGCTCACAACGACTCCAGGCGGAGACAAGATTCTGAACGCGATTCGCGATGCTGTGTCGATGCAGAAGCCGGTGGCGGCAGAGGACGAAGCATCGGTGCTGCCCATGCGGATCGGTAACAAGGAGCGCAGCTACCGGCTGCGCACCACGCCCATGCGCGACTCCGATGGCCGCCTGCTGGGCACCGTGACCACGCTCGAGGATGTGACCAGCCTGCAGGACATCGACCGCTTCAAAACGCAGTTCATCTCCGTTGCCAGCAAGAAGCTGCGCGATCCGCTGTTGGAGTTGCGCCGCGGACTCTACGCCCTAGGGCAGGGATTCAGCGGTGAGCTGCGGCCGCTGCAGGCCGAGCTGGTGGCGACGGCTACCAGCGATGCCGAGAATCTGAACGACTTGATGACCGATCTGATCGAAGTTGCCGAGCTCGACACCGGCAAACGCGTGATGAAGTTCGAGCGGATCAGGCCGGCCCAGGCTTTGATCGAGGCGCGGGACCGGTTTTGCGAAGAGGTTGCCGCGAAGCATATCCACATTGACGTAAGCGCGTACGCTGACATGGCGCCGGTAAAGGCGGACCGCCGCGCGCTGCGCTCGATTCTCGACAATCTGCTTTCCAACGCCATGCGCTACACTCCTGTCGATGGCGAAATACTTCTCGCCGCCGAAGAGACGAAGGACTTTGTACAGTTCACGGTGCGCGATACGGGCCGGGGCATCGAAGCCGAGCGTCTGAGTTCGATCTTCGACCGGTTAAACGTCTACAGCGATAAAGGGACCGGGCTGGGTCTCGCACTGGTGCGGCGGCTGGTCGAATCGCTGGGCGGGCAGATCGCCGTTGAGAGCCGCCTTGGGCACGGAACCACATTTCGATTCACACTTCCGGTGGCCGGAGTTGAAGAGGTCCGCCATCCTGTCGAGGTGGGCTAGAGCTTGTTATTCACTTTCGCACGCGTGGGCGTTGCGAGGGAAAATCGCGCCAGAACCGGGGCCCCCATGGACTGGTCTTTGGTCAGCGGGGTGGAGACGCGGCGGAGGACGAAGACTTTGGTGATTCTAAGGCGAGGACGACAACAATATATGGCGCGTTTTCCACCCCTGCGACCAAGACCTGTCGCAGGGGACCCCGGATTTGCGCCGCAACCGGGAGGGCTGGGGCCAATTCTCCCCATTTCTTTGTCGCTCGCCGCTCGAATACGCTCGGTATGCGTCGCTCCTCGCTTCGCGAACTGGAAAAAACTGGCTCCCAGCGCCCACACGCGCCAAAGTGAATAACAGGCTCTACTATGGCCGAGATCATCCTCGAGAAACAGCAGGAACCCGCCAGGCTGCGCATCTATCTCGGCGCCGCGCCGGGTGTGGGCAAAACCTATCACATGTTGAATGACGCATACATTATGCGCCATCAGCAGAATATCGACGTCGTCATCGGCTTGGTTGAGACCCACGGGCGCGAGGAGACCTTCGCGCGCATCCGCGATCTTGAGGTCATTCCCCTCAAGGAGATTCCCTATCGCGGAGTCACCCTGAAAGAGATGGATGTTGACGCGATCGTCGCCCGCCATCCCAATACAGTTGTGGTTGACGAGTTGGCGCACACCAACGTCCCCGGCAGCAAGAACCACAAGCGGTACGAAGATGTGCTGGAGCTGCTGGATGCCGGAATCAACGTGATGACGGCGGTGAATATTCAGCACCTTGAAACGCTCAACGACGCCGTCAACCGTTCGGCCAATACCGTCATCCGCGAGACGGTTCCGGACAGTTTTCTGAAGCGCGCCGACGAGGTAATGAACATCGACCTCACCGTCGACGAGCTGCGCACGCGCCTGCGCTCGGGCAAGATCTACGCTGCGGAAAAAGTAGAGCAATCTCTGGCCAACTTCTTCCGCAAAGGCAACCTGAACATGCTGCGCGAACTCGCGCTGCGCGTCACCGCCCAGCAGGTGAGCGACCGCGCATCGGAGTATCGCCGCACGCAGGGACTGGAGCAGGCGCCGATTCCGGAGAAGGTGATGGTCTGTCTGAGCACGCGGCCAGGAACAGAACGCCTCTTGCGGGTTGGCGCACGAATTGCCGGCCGGCTTTCGACCAACTGGTATGCGGTGTACGTCGCCAGGCCCGACGACAAGGGCCACAACGATCCCGAGGCCTTTCACCGGCTCGAGGAATTCCAGAAGATGGCGCGCGACCTGGGCGCCAAAGTGGTGATGCTCACCGACCGGAACGTCTCTGATGCGCTGATCCACTTTGCCCAGCAGGAGAACATCAGCCACGTGGTTTTCGGCCAGTCGGCCCGTTCGCGCTGGGACATTCTGTGGCGCGGTTCGGTGCTGAACCGCTTCCTGTCAGAGGTGCGCGACGTTACCGTCCAGGTGGTGCCGATGCAGAAGCCGCTGCGGCGCGGGCAATAGCGCGGCTATCGTCCGCGGAGCTGTCACAGATTGCCAGCTGCCATTCCTCTGCTCAACAGGGCCGAGAATCTTGTGTGCCGCGTTGCGGGTACTCTATTATTACGGGAGTCAAACAAAATCGGTTGCGGCGATGCAACGGATTCACCAGATCCCTTTGAATACGTCATTTACTGGCGTTACCGCAGCCGGTGAGCTGGATGCAACCGGCACTCACTGGCCGGCAGCGACTGAGCTTCAGGCCGGCCAATATCGATAGCTGTACCGTCTTCCGGGAGGAATGAATGCGGCCAGAGCAATGGGAGATATTCAAGAAGGCGGTGCGCCGCGAGAAGCTGGACAAGATCCCCATGGCGCTGATTATCGACAGCCCGTGGATCCCGGGATACCTGGGAATCAGCCACATGGATTATTTTCTCGATCCGGAGTTGTGGTTCCAGTCGAACCTGAGGATCATGCAGGAGTTCGCTGACATCATCTTCGTGCCGTCGTGGTGGATGGAGTACGGGATGGCCGCCGAGCCGTCGGTGCTGGGCGCGAAGATCAAGTTCTGGCAAGACAATACGCCCAGCGAGTACCACACACTCTACCGGCTTGAAGACATCGACAACTTCCCCGAGTACGAGGTTGATGCAGACGCATTTGCGGGCCTCACGCTGCACCGCATCAAGATGGCCAAACAGCGGATTCTGGATGCCGGCTACATTCTGCCCATGGTGACTTCGCGCGGGCCGTTGTGCACCGCCGGATTTGTGCGTGGCACCACCCACTTCATGATCGACCTGGTTGAGAACCCCGAGGGCGCGCACAAACTGATCGATCTGTGTACGTGCGTGGTGATCGACTGGCTCAAGGCGCAGCACAAGGTGATGGGCGATACGGTCGAAGGCATCTTCATCCTCGACGACATTGTTGGATTCATCAACGAAGATTACTACCTGGAATTTGCGCACCCATATCTGAAACGGATCTGCGATGCGTTCCCCAAGGACTGGGTGAAGCTCTACCACAACGACGCAGAGGTGGATGCGTGCCTCGATCATTTGCCCGACGCGGGATTCAATGCGCTGAATTGGGGCAAGCAGCGGCACATTACCGAGGTGAAGCGGCGCGTGGGCGACCGCATGTGCCTGATGGGCAATGTGAACCCGCTCGAGGTGGGCGTGCGCGGAACTCCCGATGAGGTGAGGGACGAGACGCTCGAGGTACTGGAAGGATCGGGAGGCGAAGGAATCATTCTCTCGGTGGGCGGAGGCACCAGTCCGGGAATGCCTCGCGAGAACATCCTGGCCATGCTTGAAGCCCTGGATGAATACAATGCGAAACGCGCCGGAGTTGCAATCGCTGGTTCGGTGCGCACATAAGCTTGGCCTCCCAGGTCCCCAAATGCGAGGGATCTCCGCCCCACGGACGGAGCCCTGTCCGTGGGGACCCCGGACCTGGGGCACCCAGCGCACGTTGAGAAAAGCCCTGCGAGGACAGCCTGATGCCCGATTATGCGTTGATGAATCAGTACCTGTACGAAGGCAACGCAGGCGAGGTGGAGCGCCTGACGAAAGAAGCTCTCGCCGAGGAACGAACCGCGCAGGAAGTGCTGAACGATGGGCTGATCGCGGGCATGAGCGTGGTAGGCGAGGACTTCAAGCACAACATTCTGTACGTTCCCGAAGTGCTGATTGCCGCGCGCGCGATGAAGGCCGGCATGGCGGTTTTGAAACCGCTGCTGTCATCGAAAGACAGCGGCACCAGGCCGAAGGGCGTGCTGCTGATGGGCACCGTTCGCGGCGACCTGCACGATATCGGCAAGAACCTGGTGGGCATGATGGCCGAAGGCGCGGGTTTCGAGGTGCACGATATTGGCGTGGACCAGAGCGTGGAGAAGTTTATGGCCGCGGCCGAGAAGTACAAGCCGACCATCATCGGCATGAGCGCGCTGCTCACAACGACCATGATGTATATGAAGACCGTAATCGACGGATTCAACGCAGCAGGACTCACGCACATTAAGATGGCCGTGGGCGGAGCGCCGATCAGCCAGATGTTTGCCGACGAGATCGGCGCAGATGGTTACGGCGCTAACGCTTCGGCCGCGGTGGATCTTTTTTTGCGGCTTGCGCAACAGGCATAACGGTGTCCACGCAGCTTCGCGGTCTCCCAGGTCCCAGAAGCGAGATCCTTCGGGTTCGCTCAGGACAGGCTCTGGGGCACCCAGGTGATAACCGGCAGGTAATCCATTGGCGATATACAAGGTTCTTTACTGGCAGGAGATCCCCACACAGATCAGGGTCGAGGACGACGAAGACGACCTGACCGTGATGCTTGACGACCGCTTCATGAAGCTGATCGACATTCTTGCGGCCAAGCGCGGCCTTCAGGATGCAGACGACTACCTGGCCCAGTGGAAGTGGAGCGAGGAACAAGAGCGCGAGGGGCCAGCGCGGGAAGTGGCCGGGGCCGTGAAGGCCGAACTCGAATCGAAAGAATGGTAGGAAGAGAGCGTTTTCAGTTCTCAAGTGGACCCTGCGGTGCCGTGCACGGTGGCTCTTTCATAAGGAAAGAGCCACTGTGCGATATCAACTCTGTCGAAATCTGAACTGAAAACGCTGGAGCGCCCCCGGATGGCAGCCACTCTCACGATCGACGGAAAGACCATCCCGGCGCAGAGCGGGCTCTCGCTCTTTGACCACGCTGAAACCCTGGGCATCGACGTACCCACCTCGTGCCGCAAGCAAGGCAAATGCAAAGAGTGCATAGTTGAAGTTGTCGAGGGGATGGATTCCCTTTCGCCGCTTGCCGAGCCGGAACAGCATCTGAAAGGAAGCTTCAGGCTCTCGTGCCAGACGTATGTGACTGGCGCCGGTGGGCACGTACGCTGCCACACCATGCGCCGCGGGCACATGCGCATTGAATGCGGCGCCGTGGGGCTGCCCGCTGGGGATCGGCCCTTCGAACTCGATCCCGCGGTGACGCGCGACGGCGACCGCATTCTGATCGACGGCGTTGAAGTGGATCGCTCGACCGGACCGATCTACGGGATTGCGATGGACCTGGGCACAACGACCGTGGTATTGCGGCTGATCGATTTTGAAACCGGGCGGCTCATTGCAGACACTTCGTTTGAAAACCCGCAGCGGTTCGGCGGCTCTGAAGTCATGTCGCGGATTGCGTATGACACAGAGCATCCGGGACGGCTGCTGATGCGCACCCTCGCCGGATACTTGAGTCACGCGATTGAGAAGTTCCCGGCCGATCCCAGGAGCATCTACGAGATGGTCGTGGTGGGTAACTCCACCATGCGCGATCTGTTTTTCTGGCAGAGTGTGTACTCCATCGGGCAAAGCCCGTACCAGTCGATCACCGAAATTGAGTTAGCCGAAGGCAAGCGCAAAACCACTAGCTTGACGCAGACCGGCCAGCACAGCCTGTTGCCCATTCATCCGAAGGCGCGCGTGTACGGTGCTCCCATTATCAGCGGACACGTGGGAGCCGATGCCGCCGCGGGCATGCTGGCTGCCGACCTGGCCCATGAGGAGCGAAAGATCGCGATCATGGACATCGGGACCAACACAGAGCTGATTGTAGGCAACAAAGATCGTATTCTGGCGGCTTCGTGTCCGGCGGGGCCGGCGTTTGAAGGCGGCGCAATCGCCTGCGGGATGCCTGCGCTCGATGGCGCGATTGAAGAGGTGCGAATCGATGACAGCGGCGAATTCAGGCTGGGCGTGATCGGTGGCGTAAGACCCGAAGGGATTTGCGGATCGGGGCTTATCGATGCGCTGAGCGAGTTGCTGCGCACGGAGCGGATGAACGAACGCGGCCGATTCGAAGACGATTTGCATCGCATCGACCTTTACAAGGACGAAGAGCAGAGCGTGTATCTGCTCGAAAGCGACGTGAATGAGCTGGCCCAGGCCAAGGGCGCAAACGTGGCTGGTCTGCACGCCGTCTTCTCTACATTCGGAATCGATTTTGAAGATATCGATGTGTTTTATCTCGCGGGAGGGTTTGGGCGGCATATCGATGTCGAGGCCGCAAAGCGCATCGGACTGGTGCCAAATCTGCCGGAGAAGAAGATCGTGCGGGCGGGAAATACGGCGATCGAAGGCGCAACCATTGCGCTGCTGTCAAAGAAAAAGCGGCAGGAGCTGGAAGAGTTAGTGAAGCGGGTCGAACACTGCCGGCTCGAAACGCATCCGCATTTCTTCGAGTTCTTTGTCGAGGGATGTCAATTTAGGGTCTTCAATCAAATCCCAGGTGCCCCGCGACAGGAGCCAATTTTCTTCAGTTCGAGGAGTGAGAAGTGACGCATACCGGGTGTCTGCGAACGACGAACGACGACGAAATGGAGGAAATCGGCCCTGTCCCTTCGGGTTGCGGCCAAAATCGGGCCATACTTTGTTCTCGCCCTCGACAGTGGGCCCACCACAACCATCGGGCTCGGCCTCGTCTGGCCCGATTTTTGCTAGCAACGCGGGCCACCGGGGATTTGATTGAAGACCCTCAACCTGTTGAGCCGATTCCATGCGCGAAGTGATGGACTCCATCGAGCTGGCCGAAGCGCTCTCCGAGGTCGACGTCCTCGATGAGGAGTACGCGCGCCTGCTCGGATATCCGCGGGGGGTTGCTCTGGAGGGTCGTGCGCGGGAATTGGCCGGCTGGGCGCGCACCTGGTACGCGGAGCATGGTCGGCCGTGGATGTACGCGCGACAGGCCGAGAGCTTCAAGATCGAAGGAAACATCATCGGCATCGATGGAGCGCAATTCACCAGCAGCCGGCTGCAGACGACACTCGAACAGGCGGGGGCACACTCCGCCATCCTTGTTGCAATGGGCGCCGGCGCTGAGGCTGAAGAAGAGGCGCGGCGGCGCTGGGCCGAGGAAAAGCCGGATGAGTATTTCTTTCTGGAGATGTATGCATCGGCCGTTGTGGAGCGCCTGGCGACGATGGCCGGCGCGCGATTGTGCGACTGGGCCGAGCAGCGCGGGATGGCGGTGTTGCCGCACTTGAGCCCCGGTTATTCGGAATGGGATATCGCCGAACAGCCGCGATTGCTCGCGCTGCTGAAGCAGACGAGGAGCGAGCAATTCCCTTCCCGGGTTGAAGTTTTGGACACGGGAATGCTGCGGCCAAAAAAGACTTTGCTCGCGGTTTTCGGGTTGACCTCGCACAAGGATCGGCTTGAGCGGCTCACCAGCCTGATTCCCTGCGAAAGGTGTTCGTTCGGTCCGTGCCAGTACCGGCGCGCGCCCTTCCGCCGCAGCCCGCGGCCAGCGGGCGAAGGGTTTGCGGCACATGTCTTTGTGCTCAACCGGAATGCAGCCTACAGTGTGAATCGCAAGGCGCTGGAGCGCTGGTCGAAAGAGCGGCTCAAATTGCGCGTGAATGACGACGGCACGGTAGACGCTGAATTTCGCTTCGATGGCACGACCTGCACCAACATGGGACGCCCGTTGACATTCTTGTACAACGTGAAACTGGGCCCAAGCGACGAGGGCTACCCGATCAGGATGCAGCGATGCGCGCCGGCGCCGGACGACGAGGGACACAGGCTGATGTGCAAGTTCACCGAGGACTCCCGAACGTTGATGGGGGCCATTGACAGCGAGAAACCGTTGGCGGGTGAGAAACTTGATGCGGTGATTGCCTGGCGGCGAATGCCTTCTGCTGCCGGGTGCTATTGCGAACCCGCAAGCCGCGAACATAAGTGGGGCCTGGTGTTCGAAACTATCCACTATGCTTTAGTGCAGAAAGAAAGAGATCTGGAATGACGACCAAAGCGCTTCTTCAGGATGTGATCAGGCGGCGGCCGTTGCTGGGCGACGGCGCCATGGGTACGCAACTGATGCTTGCAGGATTGGAACAGGGCAACTGCGGCGAAGAGTGGAATCTCATTCACCCGGAGCGCGTGTTCGCGATCCAGCGGCGCTACGTCGAAGCAGGATCGGATTGCCTGATCACGAATACCTTCGGTGGGTCGCGGATCATGCTGAACCGGCACGGACACGCCGGTCATGTGGTTGAGATCAACAAAGCCGGTGTGGCGATTGCGCGCGAGGCCTTTGCCGAAAGATTCGGGTACGTGTTGGGCGACATCGGGCCGTTCGGCGGGCTGCTGGAGCCGTTCGGAGATTTCACTGTGGAACAGGTGAGGGACGCGTTTGACGAGCAGGCCGCGGCGCTGATTGATGCCGGCGCAGACGCGATCATCGTGGAGACGCAGACCTCGCTGGAGGAGTTGCTGATCGGCATTGAGGCGGCGAAGAAGGCCGGCGCGCCCTGCATCATCGGATCGATGGCCTACGACGTGACGATGGATGGTTCGACGTTCAGAACCATGATGGGCATAGATCCCGAACGTGCCGCAAAGTTCATGGAAGAGCACGGCGCCCACATTGTGGCGCTTAACTGCGGCACCGGGATGGAAATGGAACGGGCGCTCGATGCGGTAAAGCGTTACAGGAGCGTGACCAGCCTGCCGGTGATGGTGCAGCCCAACGCAGGCAAGCCGCGCCTTGTGAATATGAAGATTTTGTACGATGAATCGCCGGAGCATATGGTGAAGGGCGTGGCGCCGCTGCTCGAGGCGGGCGCGAATATCATCGGGGCCTGCTGCGGAAGCACGCCCGATCATATCTGGGCGTTTCGAGCGGCGATGGACGAGTATTTCGAAGCAAAAGGAATTGTGGCCGAGAGAGCGATGCGTGAAAGTTAAACTCTGCGATTTGAATCCGGCGCTTGAAGACAAGCTCCCGCCGCGTACTGACGACAAGTCGGGCATCGGCGTGCATTACGTTGACGCTTACATCAAGCCGATGAACGTGAAGCTTGAGGATGGGACCGCTGTGCGTTGCAAACGCCGCGGGCTCAAGATCGCGCTTACGGCCGGCGGTAAAAAGGGCGACGGCCTGATGCGCCGGTTAGACGTGAGCCCCGATCCGGTTGTGATGCTTGATGCTGCACTTCAGGAGGCGGCCAAAGCCGCCGGAATTGAACTGACCGTCGAGTCGGGTGCGATCTACATTGCGCTTTGAGGACGCAGGGAATCCTTGTCTGCGAAATACTTCCCGCGGGGACTAAAGCCCTAACTTTTTTAGAGAGCGTTTTCGGCACGACTAAAGTCGTGCCTTTTCAAATCCACACATTCACGCGCGTCAATGAAAGTCGTGTGAGCGCACGTCGACGCCGGCATTCGCAAGCGGCGTCAGCCGCGCGGCCTTCACGTGAATCACTCCGTCCTGATTCTGCAATGCCCCTTCCACCAACAGGAATTTGCTTCGCGTGACCACCAGGCGGTTGCGTTCGTAAACGTCGGGAGTCACGATCACGTTGGCGATGCCGGTCTCGTCTTCCATCGAGAGAAAGATGAAGCCTTTCGCGGTTCCCGGCCGTTGCCGCGCGATCACGCACCCGGCCGCACGTACAAACACGCCATCGCGGCAATTGCGCAGATCCTGTGACGACAAAATCCCCTGCGCGCGGAGCTCAGCGCGGCGGTAGTGCATGGGATGCCTGCCAACCGTCAGCCCCGTGCCCGAATAGTCGGCGACGAGGCGTTCTTCGACCGTCATCTGCTTGAGCGGCAGGCTTCGATCCTCTTCGCGCAAATCGTCGCTCTGCCGGCTCAGCAGCGGCCCCTCCGGCCTGCCTGCCCATTCAACCTGCCATAGCGCGTCGCGCCGGTGAGCCACATCGTCGACGCGGTTAAGTGCGCCGATCCGCGCCAGCAGCGTCAGTTCCCTGCGGTTGAGCTCGGGCACGCGCAGCGCGAGATCGCCGGCTGAACGGAACTCGCCATCCTGCCGCGCTCGAACCAATGCCTCCGCAGCCTGTTTGCGCAGGCCCTTGGCGTAACCCAGCCCCAACCGCATGGACAGCGCGCCATCGGGCTCATGCTCAACTGTGCACTCCCACTCCGACACCTGGATGTCGATGGGTTTTACGCGCAGGCCATGCCGCTGCGCATCTTTCACCAGCACGGCCGGCGAGTAAAAACCCATGGGCTGATTGTTGAGAATGGCGCAGGTAAACGCGGCCAGGTACTTCACCTTGAAGTATGCCGACGCGTATGCAATTAGCGCAAAGCTCGCAGCGTGCGACTCAGGAAATCCATACAGCGCAAACGAACTGATCTGCTGCACGATCATGTCCTGCGTCTTCGTGTCCATGCCGTTGGCCGTCATGCCGTCGCGGAGCTTCGATTCCAGATTCTTCATCCGCTCCCACGAGCGACGCATTCCCACGGCGCGCCGCAGTTCCTCGGCCTCAGAACCCGTGAAATTGGCAACCGTCATGGCGATGCGCAGCAACTGCTCCTGAAAGAGCGGCACGCCCAGCGTGCGTTTTAAAACCGGCTCGAGCGACGGATGCGGATATGTGACCGGCTCCCGCTTCTGGCGCCGCCGCATATACGGATGCATCATCTGCCCCACAATCGGTCCGGGGCGAATGATGGCCACCTGGACCACAAGATCGTAGAAGCGCTCGGGATAATTCCTCGGCAGTGATGCCATCTGCGCGCGGCTCTCGATCTGAAACATGCCAACCGTGTCGGCCTTCTGCATGACGCGGTAAATCTCATCGTCTTCAGGCAACTGCGCCAGGTCAACGCGTTCGCCGTAATGCGCGGGAATCAGCTCCAGGCAATCCTTCAGTACCGCCATCATGCCCAGGCCCAGCAGGTCAACCTTGATCAGCCCCAGGTCCGCGCAGTCCTCCTTGTCCCACTGCACCACTGTGCGCCCAGGCATCGAGGCGCGCTCAAGCGGAACAACGTGATTGAGTTGCCCCTGGCAGATAACCATGCCGCCCGAGTGCTGCCCGAGATGCCGCGGCAGATCCTGAATCCTCATGCACAGCTCAAGGTACTTGGCGATGCGCGGATGCCGGATGTCGAAGCCCGCGTGCTGAAAGGAGTGCGCCATCGTATCGTTGGAGCCACGCCACTCCCATTGGCTCACCAGACCGGAGAGACGGCCGAGAGTGTCCTCGTTGAAGCCCAGCGCCTTGCCCACTTCGCGCGCTGCAGACTTGCCGCGATAGCAGATAACGTTGGCCGTCATCGCCGCGCCCAGTTCGCCGTAGCGCTGGTACACGTACTGGATCGCATGCTCGCGCTGCGTTTCTGAAGGCAGATCGAGATCGATGTCGGGCCACTCGCCGCGGCTCTCGCTCAGAAATCGCTCGAAGAGCAGTTCCATGCCTACGGGATCGATGGCTGTAATCTCAAGCGCGTAGCAAACAGCCGAGTTGGCTGCGCTGCCGCGGCCCTGCACCAGGATGCCGTTGCGTTTGCAGAACTGAATGATGTCCCAGACGATGAGGAAATACCCTTCGAAGCCGAGCTTCGAGATCAGCGCCAGCTCATGCTCCACCTGCTTCCTGGCGCGTTCCATCAATCCACGATCACGCTTCGGCCCGTAGCGCCGGTCAACCCCCTCATAAACACGCTTGCGCAAAAAACTTGCCATCGTTTCGCCCTCGGGCACGGGATAGCGCGGGAATTCGTAGCCCAGATCGCTCAGCTCGAAGCTGAGCCGGGATGAAAGTTCGAAGGTGTTTTCTGTCGCGCCAGGCACGTCGCGAAAGAGCGTGACCATCTCGCGGGCTGCGCGCAGATGCCGCTCGCTGTTCACCGCCAGCAGCCGTCCTGCATGGTCAAGCTGAGCGTGGTTGCGGATGGCGGTAAACAGGTCGAGGATCTCGCGGTCGTACGCAGTTGCGTAGCGAACGCCGTTGGTGGCGACGATCGGCAAACCGAGAGAGCGCGCAATGCGGATCGCGGCCTGATTCCGCCACTCCTCTTCGCGTTCGCAATGGCGTTGCACTTCAACATAAACATTGTTGCGGCCGAATATGCGCGTGAGCCGCTCAACCGCAGCGCGTCCTGCTTCTTCTCCGCCGCGCATCAGGGCCGCCGAGAGCGGGCCCTCGTCGCCGCCCGTCAGGCACACCAGTCCGCCCGCGTATTGCTCAAGATCGTTTGAGTTTGCCGCGCCCTCCTGCTTACGGCGATTCCTGAGTAACTGTATCCTCTCTGGATTTGCGCGATGTCGACGACTCCCTGTTGGTCGCGTCGACTTGAGCGCAGCGGCTTCGGAACACGACAACTCAGGAATCGCTATGGTAGCCTCGCGCATCTTGAACTGCGTAATGAGCTGGCAGAGGTTTTGATATCCGGCTTGCGACTCGCAGAGCAAGGGAATGCGCGCAGGCTCGGCTTTGGACTGGTGCGGCAGCCACGCGGGAGGCGCGAGCCGCAGCCCGAATGAGGAGACGGCGATCTCCGCGCCGATATGCGCGCGAACACCCGAGCGCTTGCCGCTGGTATGAAAGCGCGCCGCGCCGTAGAGGCCGTTGCGGTCGGCGATGGCGATGGCCGGCATCTCAAGCTCGGCCGCGCGTTCGATCAACGCTTCGGGCTGCGAACCTCCTTCAAGAAAGCTGAAGGCGCTGGCCGTGTGCAGCTCGATGTAGCGCTCAGTCATACAGCGCCGCCATCTGCCAGCCGCCGTGCATCAGGTCGCGCACCGCGCAGCAGCACAACATCGCTCCAGCTTCGGTTAGCGCTTCAGTTCTCGCTTCAATTCGCGCAACAAGGTCCCACTGCTCGTGGCCCCACAACGTTTGCTGCCACCAGTCACCAGCGGTGAGCCATGGTCCGTAGGCGCGATCCACTATATAGCATTGTCCGCGAAAATAGAACCGCACCGGCCTCTTCGCTTCGAGCGTGACGGTAATGTCCTCGGCTGGACGCAGTTGCCGCACCGCGCCGCGCAAAGGCCCGGGTGTTGCGGTTTCTGCATCGCCTGCCGGCACGGCGAAATTTTCCATTCGGAACGCGTCCGGCGCATGCGTATCCAATAGCACCACGCGGCCTACATTCTTCTCGCCCACAATGGCCCGGATGCGCGCCAGGGTCACATCGAGCTGCGAGGCTTCGGGCAGTTGCGGCGAAAACAATCCGAGCTGCACCTTGCTCGTCGACCCCGGCTCCGCATTCAGCGCGACTGCCAGCACCGCAGCTGGCGGAGGATACGCCTCGAGATCGAGATGAAGCAGCTTGATCCAGAGCTGTTTGTCATTGGCCGGCAAGGCAGGCCGCACCGTGCGCGTATGCGTCGCGCCGCCCTCGAGTTCCAGCGTGACCGTCACCGCCGCCAGCGCAACCATGCGCGCTTTGGCCCGCACAATAAGCTGCTCCAGCATCGCACCTATACCAAACAGCAGCGAGTCGAGCAGCTCGACGGGCGAATCCAGCTCCATGCGCTCAGCGAGGGTGAACTGCGGCTCGACGGGCTGAAAAAGATGCGGCAGCTCTCCGCGCGCAAGCTGGTGAAGCCGTTTCCCTGCCTGCCCCATGCGCGCAACCAGGTCCCTTTCAGGCAGTGCTGCAATCATGCCCAGCGTGCGGATGCCCCACAGCATAAATGTCTCGGCCTGTTCTTCATCGAGATCGAGGACAGTAAGCGGCAGCGAAGCCAGCGCAGCCGCCTCTTCTCCGGCAGCGACAACCTGCACCGGGTCGCGACGCGACAGGCCCTTGGCGAGCGCGACAGCCGCATGAAAGTTGCTGCTGACGGCAACCACAGCCTCAATGCCCAGCGCGCGAACACACGCCAGCAGATTGTGGGCCAGCGCGAGAGGCGGTCCGAAGAGCAGGCTGGTTCCCGCGATATCGATGACGCATTGAAATGCGCTGCCAGCGCTCACCACTTCTACGCGTGGCGAAAAGCAGCCCGCGCATTCGAGCAGCGCTGCCTTCGCCGCATCCTCCTCGGGCCGCGAGCGCGTAAAAACAGTGACCGCGGGAAGAGTCTCCACCTCAACCTGCGTCATGCCGTGCTCAACGCCGAGCTCTCGCGCCTTGCGGTTGATGGCGCAAACCATTTCGAGCGGCTGATCGCCATCCATCACCGCGCAGGCTTGTTGCCTTGAGTCCGGACGCAGCCGCAGCAACGCCTGGGCAGGAAACTCGGTTGCATAGAGGCATGCATAGAGCTCCACTGGCGCGGTCATCGCACACCTGCCCATGCCGCGTAGCTCTGCCAGTGCGCCGCATTCGCTCGCTGCACAGGCTTGCGAAGCGGCACAACATTATCCTGGGCGCCCGTAAACCGCCGCCGCGCCACTTCAACACTGTGCGCCATGCCGGTGAACACGGTCGGCTCATCGCCCAGTTCGTCGCCCGGCTCGAGGCGCAGCGTCAGCTCCGCGCTACTCTTGGCGCAGCCATACTGCGCCAGCAGCAGAAGGCTCGCCTGCGTACTCTCTGCCGCCGCCCGGTAGCGGAACCATGTGGCCAGCGGCACCCGGGAGGCAAACTCCGGCGTAAGACTTCCCAGGTCCAGCACGATCGCGCTGAATCCCCCGCCTTGCAGCAGCAGGTCGGCCGCGCGCAGCGCCTGGTCGAGCCGCGCCCACACGCCGGTGTGGCGAGTCTGATGTTTGTTGAAAAACAAATGCAGGTCCCCGTTCGACTCGGATCGTGTTGGCGATCCTCGCTCAGGATGACCGGGTAATTGTTGCGGCGACGGCCGTTCCCGCCGCTGCGGCTCAGCGCAGCGCGGCGCAATGTTCGGTTGCCATGCGTTCTCCGGCTGCAGCAGATCGCTTACCGCCTGCGCCATCCCCTTCACCTCGCGTCGCGGATGCCCTCCGCACCCTCCTCCGTGCAGCCCCTTGATTGCCGGCGCGGGGACAAGATAGCGTTCCGGCAGTGAGAACCGCTGCCTTGCGTCCGGCGTTTCCGCCCGTGCCGTTTCTGCTTTTCGCGCTCCGCACCGCACCCAAAGCAGCCGCCTCAGGTCCACGCCGGCCGCTGCGGCCGAGGCCGGATCGAGCGCGTTCGACACATCGAGCCACGCGCATACCCTCCCTGCCCGGGTCATGCCGGCCACAAAGGCCAGTGCAACCGTGGTCCGTCCCGAGCACTCCGGGCCAATCAGCTCGGTAATCGCCCCCACCGGCAACCCGCCATGCAGCGCCTCATCCAGCGCGTCGATGCCCGTAGCGGCAACCGGCCGCACCATCCTGGCTGCCGGCGTAAGGGCAGCGGGGATCCTGGCGGCGAGCGCCGATTCAATCTGCAACCGGATTGCGGAGGCGGAGGGCATGGCGAATTACTTTCGCCTTATATTCGCTTTTTTATAAGCTGATTGCAACCCCTCGTTGCATCATTTCGTGTGCAAACAATCTATAAATATATAAAAATAATCCACTTATTTAATTTTTATGCCACCGCTGCCTCCGGTAATGCTCAGAAGCCATAAATACCAATAGACTGGGAAATATGTGCGGACGATACGGGCGCAGGGCCGACAAGCAGCGGATTGCGGAGTGGTTTCGCACCCACAATACCGACGTGTTCGACGAGGAATACTACGAGACCAACGGCCGCTACTTCACGCCCTCGCACAACATCATGCCGCAGAGCATTCAGCCGGTCGTGCGCCACGATCGCGACGCCGGCGAGCGCGTTCTGGCGCTCATGAAATGGGGACTGGTGCCCTACTGGTCCAAAACGCCCAAGGTCAATTTCAGCTCGATCAATGCGCGGGCCGACAAGCTCACCACAAGCGGCGCGTGGCGCGAACCGTGGAAGCATCGCCGCTGCCTTATCCCGGCCAATGTCTTCTACGAATGGCAGCCTCTCACCAAAGAAGAGGAGAAACAGAAGATCAGAAAGCCATGGGCTGTTTCGCTGCCGGATGAGAGCCTCTTCGGCTTCGGCGGGATATGGGACAGCTGGAAGGGCAAGGACGAAATGAATAACGAGATCGTCTTTGAGAGCTTCAGTATCGTCACCACCGACACCAACGAGCTGCTGGAGCCCTTCCACAACCGCTGCCCGCTCATCATCGAGCCGAAAGACTATGAGCGCTGGCTTCAGCCGACGGAGCCGTCGCACCTGCCCATCGATCTGGTTCGAACCTGGCCTGCCGAACAGACGAAAGCCTGGCGCGTGACCAGCGACCTGAGAAGCGCTGCACCAGCCAACTGACCGATCGGTGGCCGGGCGCGAAGTGGTGACCCCGGGAAGACTCGAACTTCCGACACGCAGTTTAGGAAACTGCTGCTCTATCCACCTGAGCTACGGGGCCACGTTCATTCAGGCCGGGCTGCATCTCTGATTTTACTTGGATTTGTGCGCAGCAGTTTCAGGAAACTGCTGGTCGATTTTCGCCGACTCTGGCGAGCCGGGGGCCACCTGAGCTACGGGGCCACGTTCATTCAGGCCGGGCTGCATCTCTGATTTTACTTGGATTTGTGCGCAGCAGTTTCAGGAAACTGCTGGTCGATTTTCGCCGGCTCTGGCGAGCCGGGGGCCACCTGAGCTACGGGGCCACGTTCATTCAGGCCGGGCTGCATCTCTGATTTTACTTGGATTTGTGCGCAGCAGTTTCAGGAAACTGCTGGTCGATTTTCGCCGCTCTGGTCTCGCCGGCTCTGGCGAGCCGGGAGCCACTCGGAACCACAATACTCGACTCAAGGGAATCAATACGCGCCTAGTCCAGTGCATTCCTCTTTCCTGCGCAAAGTTTTGCACATTCCTCATTGAAGAGAAATGCAAGTCGTTGATTTATAAAGAGAAACGTTTGGATGTCCGCATGCATTGTGGATAACAACTCTCCAGCCTTGCAGGCAGTTCATTGGCGAACGGGGTCAGTTCGAAGCACGGATGACCTGCGCAGAACCGCCCCGAAAAACTTGCTCGTCATTTGTGTGCGCCGAAAACAGCGCAGATGATGACCCGTGGGCCTGAGGTCAGGTCTCACCGGGCAAGCGGAAGGAAAGAACTAACAGATATTTCAAGCAAGAACGAAAGGTAAGGAAGCAATGAAAAAAACAGGTATATTGACGATCTTGTCTATTTCTGCGTGCTGCATTCTGTTGTCATTCAATCCCGGGAAAGCATACGCGACCACTGCCAATCTGGTTTTCACGGGCGGCACTGGCGCCGGAGACGCATATCCCTACAGCTTCACCGTCGACGGCGTCCCCGTTTCGCTGATGTGCATCTCCGACTTCACCTATATCCAAGGCAACGAGAGCTGGACGGCGGATGTTTACCGCCCCTCAACGGCTCCGCTGTCGGGCCCCGGCGATCCCGTGTCGAGTAGTGGGGTTAACACACAGGACTTTCTGGCGGCGGCCTGGCTATTCGACGACGCCGCTGCAGACCCAGCCAGTGCACTCCTGGACAACGAGGAAGCCTGGTATATCTTCGATCAAAATGGCCCAAATTCGGGCAACACGGCAGCAGTCATTTTGGCAAACAGCTATCTGTTCGATCCGTGGTTGAAAGACCCAGGCAATGTAGTGGTCTATATCTGGGATGGCAACCCGAGCGATATCACAAACCAGTACGGCAATGATGACCCACAGGTTTTCCTGGGGCGGGTTACGCCGGAGCCCGGCAGCCTTCTCTTGCTTGGCAGCGGAATGTTGCTCTTTGCTGGATTGCTTTACCGCAGATCGCGCACTGCTTCAGGTCGTCTCTCTTAGGCCTCTGATCCTTTCCGGATCTCCGCGTCGCAGTGATTTCGAAACTGGATCACAAGCGGAGCGCGAACGAAGCGAACCCTGCTTTTTTCTGATTGGCGATCTCCGGCGGCCGTTTCGCGGCCTCCGGAGACTTGTGTTTAGGAGTAGGCCTGGGCATCCGCGGCGGTACCGGTTCCCCGATGGGATTCATGGAGACGCCGGGCGATGGTTCCTTCCAGCTCAGCGGCGCCTCACCGCGCCGCAATAGAGATATGCCCGGTTGGTGGCCTATGGGGCCAGGTGTAGCAGTGCCTGCTTCATGATCAGTTTGCAGCGACAGAAGCGCGAGGGGCGCTGTGACCTGTCGCCCAATTGCTGCTCAACGCAGTGAGGTAGCTTCGAGCTTCATCGCGAAACTGCATCGGCTGGTGCCGATTCAGTGAAATCCCAATTATTGCCGTGCTCACTTTCGTACAGCACAAAATGGTCTGAATGGACCTATCGGATCCCCCAGAGCGCGGAGATTGCTTGGGTGATCGCACTCGCTCAACCAAAAGCTGGGATAACCTGCAGCTAGACCCTCCGGCCCGTCCCGCTTGGGCGCACCGCAAAAAAGGCCCGGAGCGACTTGCTCCGAGCCTTTGAGGTAAGACTGTTCAGAAGCCGATTATTCTCAGGCGGTGATTTTGCGCCGCAGAATGCCAGCCAGCCCAGCCAGGCCGCTTCCGATCAGCAGCAGTGTGGTGGGCTCCGGAGTTACCGCGTAGCTCACTGTGCCGTCGAAAATCATGCCCTCGGGACCGTTGCCAGCATTGTCATCGGAGAAGACGAGATAGTTCGTGCCGGCGTTGAACTGCGCGGATGAAGTGCTCGCCAAGGTTCCGTATTCGCCCGATCCATAGGTGTAGTCTGGGTAGTTGGCGCAGCCGATCGGCGTCCCATTCAGAAATCCGCAACCCCAATCGTCCACGCTCAGAAGGCCAGACAATGAAGCGTTACTGAAGTTATTCGGCAAGTTGAAGGTCGTCTCGACCCAGCCGCCTAGCTGGTTGTCGGGAAGGTCAATTGCGGCCGCCCCCGATATCGAAATCAGCCAACTGCCGCCGTCGTAGGGTGTTGTATCCGGTGTGGCGCCCGAAAAAGATGGTATGGATGCCGAAAGCGAAAAATTGTTGCCGCTGTTATCAACTACGTAGACGTCGGTTCCGCTCAAGTTGCTCGCGAAGCTCACACTATCGGCCCGAAGTAGCTGGGAGCCCACTAAGGCCACGCCCAGAATACCTGTTAAACAGATGAATATACGTGCTTTCCCTTTGCTCAAATTTCCCCCTCCAGCATGCGGTTGTTTGGTTCTGGTTGATTTGGACACGAAAAACCCTGCGCAAATGCCTCAGCATGGCCAGCGGAGCTCACCTGACGACAAGTACACTCAAGTTGCACAGATCTTTTATCGCGTTATTTGCAAGCAGAGGACCGAAACATGCGCCTTTACAATCAATGACTTACATTCCCAAAGGACTAACGGTGTGCAGAAGTTTGCACACAAGTGGAAGTCGCGTTCCTGCTTTTGCAAAGGTGTAGGCCATATTGCCTCACAGTACAGCGGTTACAGAATTGCTGTACCCGGAACCAGGACTGCTGAGTGGCGTTTTCCTCAAGAAGGCGAGCCGAGGGCCACCTGAGCTACGGGGCAACGTTCATCCAGGCCGGGTTGCATCTCCGACTTTACTTGGATTTGTGCGCAGCGGAAGCCGGCAGCATGAAGAAGTAGACCTGAGCGTACGAGGCCAAGCGCATCGCCCTCCGGAATCCCCTGCGCGGTGCGTTTTAGCAGGCGTTTAGCATCATGATGGGGTGAGCCTGCCGGCACGTTGGGTCTGGTGAGCGTACACTTGAAAAAGAAGTAGTTCTTCTCTCTCGCCTCCCGCGTTCCAAGCTCTGCCTCAGACGAGCACCGTTCAACTGCATAACCGAACGACAACTGGAGCTGCGATGAGCGTCCCCCAAAAATACGACGCAAAAGACCTTCTCTCTGAGAACTGTGACAAAGGCAGATTTTCGTTCAGGCTAGCAGTACGAGCCGATAAAGCCAGCCCTTTAGAGATCGCACCCGAAAGGCCGCAAGCGGGCAGGCTGACTTTTGTTGAAGACTTCATACTGGAACACTCTCTCCACGGCCTGCAAACCAATTCAATCGGGATTGCCGGCAGTTTTTGAACCGCGACCGATCTTAGCAACGGTTGGTCCGGCAGAACGCCGGAAAGGCATTAAATATGGAATGCATGATCTGTAGAGACCTGGAACGGGCTTATGAGCTCGGGCTTGGGGAATATATCAAAGCGCGCTCTTCTGCGTTTTATCGGGTCAGCAAAAAGTTTGCCGCCGAAAAGAATGTCGATATGGAACGCACCCGGTACGAATTGGAGGAGCACCGCCTTCAGTGTGTCTTCGCTGTAAAGGTACTCGCAATTTCTCCGGAACGAGACAGGTCCGCGCCTTCGAGACAGCTGGCGGCATAGCGCGCGCCGCTCGCCGTGTCTGAGTTTTTCGGGGGCGCGTCAGTTGGAACTGCTCCTGCATTGGCCCATCTAGGATTCAGAAATTCGTTGACACAGGCGAACATTCCAAAATGCAGGTCCCCGTTCGACTACGATCACTGCGCGATCTCCGCTCAGGGCAGGCTTTCGACTGCGTTGGCGCAAGAAATGCGCCAAACTCCGCTCAGGAAGAGGGGTTTTTGTGCGTAGCCATTTAAGAGGCACTGCACTAGCGCGATGATGGAGAGCGAGCCTCTTCGCTGTAAACGCACTGCATATCTGCGCATTCCCAGGTCTCGACCTTCAGCGCGCGGTCCACTTCAGCGAGGTAGAGTACCCCTCCGCAAATGGGACAGACTCGAGAAGACAAGCGGGTTGCATCAAACTGGCCGTCGGTAAAATCCGAGTATCCTTGACCATCGCGGAAGATGCGATTGCAATCGCGCCGTTCGCACTGGTGGAACGATTGAGTTTCTTCGGATGCCGATCCCTCAAGCATGACTCGCCGCATTGGACCATGGTGGAGATCACACAAAGGAAAGAAATTCATCTTTGGATGATGGTCCATTGTCCCTCCCAGGAAGGAGTTCCAGCTGGCCCTGAACGGAAAGCCAGGACTGGACCCGCCGGAGACTGAGCCGAGATCAACTGGCTGCGCTGGTATCGGCCTGTGCGCGGAAGGAGCGAGGGAGCTCGGCCGGGGTGAACTCCACTCCGTCGGCAACCAGTTGTCTTGCCGTCTCAGCAAGCGACGCCCGTTTTGCGAGGAGTTTATTCTCGGCGACCTCGCGGTCGGCGATCGATTCGAACTGGACATACTTATCCAGATAGGCGATCTTGCGATCGTAGAGATCTATTTCCTGATGCAGCGATCTGAGGAAGTATTTGTCGTGCGGTACTGGTTTCTTCATGGGGAGTTCCTCGGAGAAGGATAGGGTTTCGGGGGTAAGACCCGGAATGTTGGGGGGAGTCTAGCCCGGTCAATCTTTCACGAAACGATGCCGTGAGCGAGTTAAGACAGGCGAATGTCGCATGAAAGAATCGGAAAGCCGCTACCTCTGAAATCGAAAGTGACGGCTTTATCCAGGCGGCAAACGCGATGTCCTAACGGCCCCTGCCAGAGCTTCGCCGGCCGGCGCCGCCAGTGCTGCCCTTCCGGCTCTGGAAGCAGGTCTGGCAGTACACAGGACGATCCCCTCGAGGCTCGAATGGAACTGTAGTCTGCTGTCCGCATCCGGAACAGATCACGGATGTACCCCGTGATTCACTGCGGTGGTACCCGCCGCCGCCCCCCGCTTGTTCGTCCTTCTTGGCCTGGCGGCAGGCTTTGCAGCGCTTAGGCGCCGAATAACCACGTTCGCGGAAGAACTGCTGATCCTCAGCAGAAAACGTGAATGACTGCCCGCAATCGCTGCAAATAAGTTGCTGATCTTCAGCCATATTTCCCTTTCGTCCATGCTTCAGGTGTGTGCTGCGTTGGATGTTTTGCCTCGGTCACTCACGATCGCGGTCGGCTGACCCGCTGCAAAGACCGTTGAGCTCTCTTGACCTATTTTCTGCGCTTGCGACGCCAAATGAATCAGGTCTTGCGTTGCCAGACAGGAGGTCGACGCTGTTTCTGAAGCAGGCAGGGGAATCGGAGACCTTCCGTGTCACTGGTGTTGTGAGGAGCCTCGGCATCCAAAGAACAGCAAAACCGCTGCAGCTGCCGAGTATCGGAATCCTCAGGTCAATCAGCCAGATCCGGGGAGAGGTCGAAGACGACTTCTTCCCGGCGATTCGTTCAACTAGACAACCCGGACGTTTTCGGCCTGAAAGCCCTTCGGCCCTTTTACGACGTCGAACTCTACCGCCTGGCCTTCTTGAAGCGAACGAAATCCGTCACTCTTGATGGCTGAATAATGCACGAATACGTCTTCGCCGTTGGCGCGGCTCAGGAAGCCGAATCCTTTTGCATCGTTAAACCATTTCACTGTTCCCTGTTCCATTGCTATTCCTTTGCTGCGTGGTGTATCGCTGAACTCAAGTGGAATTGATTGCGCGTAGAGCGGGATAGCAGAACAGGCAAGAACGCCAAGTCGGATTCGACGATCAGTCTTTAGTGTACCACTTTTCGCGACGGGTTCCGGCGGCGGGAAGGAATTCCGGCTCATGGGAGGCGATTCGCGAGAGTTGTGCCTATTCCGGGTCGCCATTAGGAGAAGAGCCCAAACAAGAGTATGCTGGCCTTAAAGGGATCAGCGGGATCTTCTCCTCTCTTCAGCCTCCTCCTCCTTGTGTTTCCGGCACAGACCTCGAAGAACACCAACCTGGTTCGGCGGACTACACCAAGACGAGCCCGGCTCTCAGGCAAACGCTCGACCACCGAGAATAGAGGCACACATGCGATCTGAACTGGTGTATTTGGCTGGGCTCAAAATAGGAAACCGCTTTCTTTTGTCCGCTACGGTGATGCGCGCGGTGCGCAAGCTGCACGTCAACTCGCTCAGGACTGAAGACACAGTGAATCGAGTGTTCGCCGAAGTGGCTGAAGGCCGCTATGCAGACGGTAAATTGCCGGAAATCGCACCTCCTCCTGTCATCGACGCGCTGGTGATTAGTCCCCTTGCTTGATCTGCGTTGATCCCTCTCAGGAAACACGCCCGCCGGCGCAACGAGCGCCTCACCCTGTCAACGGAGAATCCGCGAAGATCGGTTTCCCGCCATACCCAAGGCAGTGAAAAAGAGTAAAATTGATCCCCAAGGGGCGGTCCGGAACAGAGCAACCTGTCTAAGAGCCTCTTCGGTGGATTCGTTGCGGGGGCTTGCGTGGTGAGCATTGGGTGATGCGAGCTTGCTGCGCTCCTGGCGACTCATCTCCGCCAGATGCTCTTTCTGCCAACGAGGGTGACTCATGAACGTCCTCCTGATCTACCCCAAGTTTCCTGAAACGTACTGGAGCTTCAAGCATGCCCTGTCGTTTCTGGGCAAACGCGCTGCGCAGCCTCCGCTGGGCCTGATGACCGTAGCCGCGATGCTGCCCCGCTCCTGGAACAAGCGCCTCGTGGATGAGAATGTGGAACGGCTGCGCGACCGCGATCTCGCTTGGGCCGACGTCGCCATGATCAGCGCAATGCACATCCAGAAAGACGCGATGTTCGCGATCCTCGCGCGATGCCGCGCCCTCGGCCTGCGCACCGTGGTCGGCGGTCCCATCGCCAGCAGCCTGCCCGCCGCGGAAATCAATGCCGATCACGTGGTGATCGGCGAATCCGAAAGCCTGATGGCTACTCTCGCAAGCGACCTCGAGCAAGACGCCGCTCGAGGCGTCGCCCAAGGCGCCGCGAAACCCGTCTACCAGGCTAAAGAACGCCCGGCGCTCGAGACCAGCCCTCTCCCCGATATCAGTCTCATCAAGATGGACCGCTACTCCACGATGGCAGTGCAGTATTCGCGCGGTTGTCCCTTCAACTGCGAGTTCTGCGACATCATCGAGATATACGGCCGCCGTCCGCGCACCAAGGCTGTGGAGCAGGTGATCGCCGAACTCGATCAGCTGCGCGCCGCCGGTTGGCGCGAGAGTGTCTTCATCGTCGACGACAACTTCATCGGCAATAAGGCCCGCGCCAAGGCACTGTGCGCAGCGCTCGCCGAGTGGCGCAATCAATCGAAGACCAACATCGGCTTTATTACCGAAGCCTCATTGAACCTTGCCGACGACCGCGAGCTGATGCAGCTCATGAAGGACGCCGGATTCGTCTCGGTGTTTCTGGGCATCGAGACACCCGACGCGTCGGGTCTGATCGCCGCCAACAAGCTGCAGAACACGCGGCGCAGCCTGCTGGATAGCGTAGCCATCATTCAAAGTTATGGCATGCAGGTAATGGGCGGCTTCATCCTCGGCTTCGATACCGACCGCGAAGACATCTTCGAACGCATGACCGACTTCATTCAGAAGAGCGGCATCCCCATCGCCATGGTGGGATTGCTGCAGGCCATGCCCGGGACGCAACTCTTCCGCCGTCTATGGCGGGAGGGCCGCATTCTGCATGCCGGCGCCGGCAACAACACCAGCATCAGTCTCAACTTTCTGCCCCGCATGGACGCGACGAAACTGATGGAGGGGTATCGCACGGTGCTCAAGCAGATCTACTCGAGCGAGGCCTACTACAAGCGGGTCAAGCTCTACCTGAACAGAATTCAGGCCGCGCCCGGCGAGAAACGCTTCGAGCAACCCTGGCTGACCCGCGACAACATGCGCGCGCTTGTCACTTCGATCGTCCGCCAGGGAGTCTTCGGCCGGCAGCGCTGGAGTTACTGGAAGTTCTTTGCCGCCGCGGCCACGCGTTACCGGCACTCCTTCGGCACGGCCATGAGTCTTGCCGTGATGGGGTATCACTTCCAGGTGATGACTCGCAAGCTTTCCAAATTCAAGCTGCCCGCGCTGCCGTCAGCCGCGAACGAAGCGGGTGTGCCCGCCGAAGCGGGCGAGCAGGCCTAAGGCTGCGCGTTATGCGTTGAGACTGGTATGCACCTGAAGCGAGGCCTATGCCGCTCTCTCGTTGACTGCGCCTGCATTCACGCCGCGCACCCGGTAGTGCGTCATCCGAATCGAAAGCGCGCGCTCAATCTTGCGCAGATCGTTGCGCTCGGCCGGTCCGGCGAAGGTTGAAGCGATGCCTTTGGCTGAAGCGCGGCCGGTGCGGCCGACGCGATGCACAAAATCTTCGGCCACTTTGGGCAGATCGAAGTTGACCACGTGGGCAACGTTGGCCACATCGAGGCCGCGGGCGGCTACGTCAGTGGCCACAAGCACACGGTGCCGGCCCTCGGTGAAGTTGCGCAGAGCCTGGTTCCGCTGCGATTGCGTACGGTCGCCGTGAATCTGGATGGCGGCATGGCCGGAGCGAGCCAACCGCCGCGCTACCCGGTCGGCGCCATGCTTGGTGCGCACAAATACCAAAAAGCTGCCCTTCTCGGCGTTGAGCAAATGCTCCAGAAGCTCCTGCTTCTTGTCTGTGTCCACGCTGAAGGCCCGCAGTTCGACGTTCTCGGCCGGCTTCATGGTCGACCCGATCTCGATGCGAACAGGATTCTTGAGATAGTCGCGCGCCACTTCCCTGACCGAACCTTCCAGCGTGGCCGAGTAGCACAGGGTCTGGCGTCCAGCAGGTGTCATGGCCGCGATGCGGCGAATGGCCGGTTCGAAGCCCATATCGAGCATCCGATCCACCTCGTCCAGCACCAGGATCTTTACATGGTCGAGGCGAACGAGGCGGCGCTTAAGATAGTCCTCGAGGCGGCCGGGCGTGGCGACGATGAGGCGAACGCCGCGGCGAAGAGATTCGATCTGCGGACGTTCATTCATGCCGCCGACCACCAGAGCCACCGAGTAAACGGGGCTGGGCCGTACGGCCTTGAAGGCCTGCTCAACCTGCATGGCCAGTTCGCGCGTGGGCAGCACGATGAGCGCCTGCGCTCCAAGCCCTTCCATCCTCTGCGAATCCGGCTTCTGCAACATTTCCATGATGGGAATCAGAAAACTGAGGGTCTTGCCGGTTCCGGTCTGCGCCGTGGCCAACACATCGCGGCCTTCGAGCGCGGGAGGAATTGCCCCGGCCTGCACCGGCGTGGGGGTCTCGAACTGGTTGGCTTTGAGCCGGGCCATCAAAGCATTGGAAAGTGAAAATTGTGAAAAGTCATTCGTCAAAACAGACAAACTTTCTGTAGGATCCGGGAGCCCAAGATTTCATAGAGGCCTGCATACGGAGCCGGACATAGAGGCGCGGAGGCCCATGGATGGGCGCGAGCCTTCTCAAAAAATATGCGCAAGGAAGAACCGAATACATCTGAAACTGACTGCGGGCAATCAAACAAACAAATGCCTGCGCCACGGAACTGACCCACGCTACACGAAACGCCTGCCGGCGCGCTGCCGACCGGCGCCCTTTTGCCACGCGCTTCAATGCGCGGAACCGGATTGACTGCCGGCTTACTCTGAAGCGGCAAATTCGCTCAGTCTTCCTGGTCCTTTCTCGGGCCAGACACTGAGCCACCGGTGAATTCAAGGGCTACGCTGTAGGGGCTTGGGGAAATCTGTGCAAGGCTGGGTTGCCTTCAGAAAGGCAAAACGCCGCTCACGACCAAATCACTGAGCGCAAACTTAGTGTAACACGGTTCTGCATTGCGCTCGCGGATAAGTGGTGGCGCACTTTGAAAATCAGGTGTATCCGATCGTGTCGAGGCGCTTCGGAGCGCGCGCGAACGCTTGGTGGGCGCAAATTCCACGAAGTGCCTCAAGGGCTTTATCTGGTCCATTTAGGGTGTCGATGCTCAATGCATTTATGCCGATTGAACGCGTCCTCTATCGCTTTTGTCGGCACATTCGGCATCAGTTCGAGCCGCTGCACCAGTGGTTGCGACCATGCGCAATCAGAGCATCTCCAATTCGCAGATGGTCTTGTGGGTAATAGGATTCTTCGCGCAGCTTCTGTCATATCAGTCATACTCCCAACTCTACGCTCATTGTCACAACAAACTCTGTCCGGTTGCCTTCAAACTGCATCACGACCCGCCGATGACTCTGAACAACTTGCGCTACTTGGGTTGCGCGCTGGCCATGCACCATGTCACGATCTTCGGCTGGACATTGGAGACAGAGAATTATTGGAGTTCCGCACATGAGCGCCTTTCAGCGTATGCTTAAAACAGATTCGGTTCTCCCCTTCTCGCCTTCGGCATTTCATGCATTGTTCCAGACGAGCGTCTTCCAGTCACTCAAACAAACGATAGGAGCTGCTTTGAGCATCATCGAGAAAAACGATGTGAAGAACCACTTGTCTTCCCGCTTCTGCACGAAAATACATCTGTGCCCGCCCGCTAGCCGGCCCGATGCAACCGGTTTCTCACATGAGAAACCCGCTGGCGCTGACACAATGGAGAATGATTCGCTGGAGCAACCGCTCAATCTCTCCTCGACCAGTGGACGAAAGCCCATGGCGATTGTGGCGCGCAGAAGCGCCCAGAATTGACTCCGCACTCCATCTCTCTTCTCAGCGCAGATCGAGGCTCGGGAAACGGAAGTTGCGCTGAGATCCATGCAGCCGTTTCACAGAACGAAGGTCCCCGATGAATCATGCAACAGTAATCTGGCCGAATTGGCTGCCGCGCGTGCTGTGGTTCCGGCACGCTTGCCCCTGCTGCGACTCGGTGCAATTCAAACCGGGTGAGTTGCATTCCTTTGACGGACTTTACGCCATGTTTGCTCTTCGGCCGGTTCGCTGCATGTTCTGCTGGCGGCGCTACTACTGGTTCTCGATTCGCGGCGCGGAATGAGCATTCCGATATCGGATTGGCCGCACACATCGAACGATCTTCTGCGACGCCTTCAGGCAAAGCACGACGAGGCAGCTCGGAACTACAAGGCCGTTGCGCAAAGTAGTACAGAGGACGAGCAGAACGTCGAGAACGCACCAGCCGTCAGCGCGTAAGCGGTCCCCGATTTTCCCTAGGTGCAATTGTCCAAGCCGGCTCCCGGGCTTTGACTTGACCAAGCGGCAAGAGCTATAAAATCGATGTCACGGAAATTGATTCCATGACATCAGGGACGGGCTTCGCGCGCGTCCACACAATCAAACAATGCCAGGATGTTCGGGAAGGCGGTGAAAGTCCGCCACTGCCCCGCAACTGTGAGCGCAGCTCATCAGGCTATCGTCGATTTGACAGCCGGATGGAGCAAACAGATCAGCCATCAAGCCACTGAGGGCCCTTGCAGCAGGTCCTTGGGAAGGCGGTTGACCGAGGCATCTCAGGAACTGGATCGAACGAGTTCCCGAAAGATGCGATTGCGCAAGTCAGGAGACCGGTCCTTTGGCGGTTCAAGGGTATTTGTGCCCTCGCGGAGTTCTTGCAAGGTCGCCGCTCTCTGCTGGTCGCGCCGACTTAAATGCATTGGTTCTGGGAGGCAGTGACCCTCAAACCGCCGTCGGCGCCAACCGCTTTCACGTTCCGAGGGGAACGAAGGAGCTTCGATGGCTATTATCCGCTTCCCGCGCCCGGCGCCGCGCCGCGGCTTGATCCCGCTTATCGCTACCGCTCTCCTGATCGCTGCTTTATCTGTCAGTCTTCACGCCGCTTCAATTCATGGAATCGTTACCGACGCAACCGGCGCGCGCGTGACCGGCGCCAGTGTGGCGCTCATCAGCAAAGGCCAGGTGATTGGCTCGGCCGCCTCCGCGGCAGACGGCAGCTTCACCATCACCACCGGGGCGAGCGGCCGCTTCTTTCTGCTGGTTTCGGCCACCAATTTCCGCCAGTTGCAAACCCCCGATTTCTACGCCGGCCAGTTCGACTCGGTTGAGCGCGACCTGGTGCTTGAGCCCGCATGGGTGCGCGAGTCGATTGTGGTTACGGCGACCGGAACACCGGTAGCGCAACAGCAGACAAGCTCGGCAATCACGGTGCTATCGCCGCTGGACCTGGCGCTTCGCACCGACTTTGTAGGCGCACTGCGGCTGATGCCCGGGACTCAGACCGTGCAGGACGGCCAGATGGGCGCGCAGACCTCGCTCTTTGTACGCGGCGGCGACTCCGACGACAACAAGCTACTCATGGACGGCGTGGATGTTGGCGATCTCGGCAATCTCTTCGATCTTGGCCCGCTGACCACGTCGGGACAGGAGAGCGTTGAGGTCTATCGCGGCCCCGATTCGAATCTCTTCGGCGCGGGTGCGATGACCAGCGTTGTAAGTCTCACCACGCCGCATGGAACCACCAGCTTCCCTTCCCTGCTCTTCGAAGGCGACGCGGGAAACTTTAATTCATCGCGCGAACAACTCGAGCTGGCCGGAGCGCGCGGGCGATTCGATTACCTGGGCTCGTTCAACTGGCTCCAGACCAGTAATGCCTTGCCCAGCGACGAGTACCACGTGGCCACATCGACCGCAAATCTCGGCTGGCAGCCCTCCGGCGCCACGCAGATTCGAGGCACCATCCACTATCTTGTGGATGGCGCAGGCGTGCCCAATGCATGGGGTTTCTACGGAGTTGCCGATCACGCGACCGAGAAGGATCAGAACATCTACCTGAGCGCGTCGATCGACAACCAGACCACGGCGTCGTTTCACAATAACGTTCGCTACGGCCTGGTGCGCAAGCGCGAGCAGGAGAATCTGTGGTCGCTCTCAGGGAATGCCGTTGCATACGCATCCTACTGCTACGGGCCGGGCACCTTGGGCAACGTCGTCACCATCACCGGCGCCAATGGTTATTCAGCCACCGGCCAGGCCGTGCTCGATTGCTCGACTTACAGTTCCCAGCTTGTGAACAACCGCGATCAGCTCAACTATCGCGGCGACATCACGATCACGCCGCACCTGGCCGGCCTGGTCGGCTTTCAATTCGAAGATGAGCGTGGCGCCGAGCCGGGAAGCACCTACTACACGCCAATCGAGCGATCCAACTACGATTACCAGGCTTCGGTCCACGGGGATTTCAAGAATCGCCTTTACTACATACTGGCAGGGAGTCTCGAGCACTATTCCCTCTTCGGCGTGCAAACTCTGCCGCGCGCGGGAGCCTCTTATTATGCGCTGCGGCCGCGCAATGGCGTCTTCAGCGGAACGAGGGTACTGTTCAACTTCGGCGATTCCGATCGCGAGCCAACCCTGCCTGACCAGGACGACTCACTCTACAACTTCCTCGCTAACAACGGAGCGCAGTCGACCATTCAGGCGCTGCATATCCACCAGCTCTCAGCACCCACGGTGCGAACTTACGAGGGCGGGGTGGAGCAGGCTTTTCTAAGCCAGCACATTCTTTTCCGCGCCAGCTACTTCCACAACCAGTTCGGACGCGAGATCGAGTATGTAGGCCTCGATCTGATTCCCGAGCTGCTTCCCAACCTGTCCGCGGCCCAGCAGCAGCAGCTCGAGCAGGTTCTGCAGGCGAACTTCGCCTATGAGCTCACCGTCAACTCCGAAGCATTTCGCGCGCAGGGTGTCGAAGCAAACGTCGAGGGCGGCATCGGCAAAAACATCTTTCTGCGGGGCGGCTACACCTATCTCGATGCCGTCGTTCAGCGCTCATTCACCAACGATGACGAGGCGCTGCTGGGCCCGATTCCCACCTTTGACGGCATTCCGGTTGGTCCCTATTCGCCGCTCGCGGGAGCAAGACCTTTCCGCCGCGCGCCACACACCGGCTTCATCTCAGCCACTTATGCAAGCAAGAAGATCACGGGAGTGCTTACATCGGCATTTGCCAGCCGCAGCGACGACTCCACCTATCTGGAGGGCGAAGACGCCAACGGTGGCAACAGCCTGCTGTTGCCGAACCGCAATCTGGACCATGGTTACTCCAGGATCGATCTCGGCGGCAGTTACCAGGTCCTCAACTGGCTCGGGGTGTACGTTCAAGGCGACAATCTTTTCAGCCAGCAGCACATCGCGCCGATCGGGTATCCGAGCCTGCCCCTGACGGCCAGGGCCGGGCTGCGGATTCAGTGGGGCATCGGAAGCGGGCACGGGCACTGACGTAAATCTCGCGCGGGGGATTGGTCAGGCCAATCCCTCTATGACCCCGCAGGGCACGTTTGTTCGTTGGAGTGGGATACCATGAGCGACGGCCCTCTACGCCCTCACGAAGACCAAACGATTTCAGAGGACGCCGTTCCGGCGGCCAACCGGGGATCGGCGCCGATTCGCTCTCTTCAGGTTGATGGCTCCGACTGCGAGACGGGGCGCGGACCTTCCGTCCGAATAGCGGCTGAATCAGAAATCGAGGTTACTTTCGTACGCAGAACTGCACATAAGCTGTTGAAATATTGGTGGAAGTCTGGTTACTCTGAGGTTTCTTCGGGGGCGTGCGTTTTTTGGCATTCGAATCACTTGGCTCGAGGTGTACCGCAGTGGCTTGCCCAAATTGTCAGTCAACAGAGGTCTCCATTATCCCGGCAGAGATCCGCCTTTATCGCAATCGTCAACGCACGCTCAGCCACCCTCCCATGATCCCCGCACCCGATATCAGGGTCTGCCAGGATTGCGGATGGAGTGAGTTTTCCGTTCCCCGCTCCTGGCTGGCGGCGGGATGGCTGCGTTCGGCAAATCACGAGCTTGCGCCGGGACCGCAGCTTGTGGTCCGCGCGGCCGTTGCAGCGGCTGCCAGGTAGTTGCTCCAGAACGAAGCGCCTTTATTCACCCGACATTTGCGCGGGCAGGAGTGATTTTTCGCAAAAAGGCCCCCGGCCGAAGCCGGAGGCCATGCTCGCTTGTCGCCGAAAACCGCTATTTGCCGGGCCCCGGCAGCGGAGCCTGCGCGGGCGTGCCCTTAGGCAGCCCAACTGCGCTGAAGTTCAGGTGCTGCTTCGCACCGCCGACTCCATCCGTGACAACCACGTGAAAATCTGCGGTAGACATAGGCTTCCCGTCATCAGAGGTAATTGTTATCGTGTCGCTGGTGGGATCGTTCGAATAATTGGCGCGCGCACTTGTTACGCCTTTTGACGGATTTTTCGCCATTGTGCCGCCACTCGATGTAATGTCACTCTGATGCTCTACCTCAATAGTGACGTACTGCAGCGGGAAGCCGGTTGATGACGAGATTGTGTAGGTACCCACGAACTGACCCTTCGTAACCTTGGCATCCGGTGTAATGCTCACTTCGGGCGTGCCGCTGCTCGGCGCGCCAGGAATCGACGATACATTGATTGGCTGAGTAATCGGTATTGGAGTCACAGTCACGGTGCAACTTTTGCTCTGGGTCAGGGCGTTGATCTTAATGGTCGCGGTACAGGTCGATTGGGGTGAAGTCCCCGTAAATGTAAATGTTGGAACGTCCCCCAGCGAGTCCGTTTTGGTGGGAGCGCTATTCAGAGTTCCGCACCCTGAGGCGGTAATCTCCACCGGCGCATCCGCTGCAGGGCCTCCGTTATTGGTAATCGTCACCGTCAATGTCGAATCGGTTCCCGAAACAATACTGGTCGGGCTCGCGCTGATATTTATCGCGATAGCGCCACCTCCGCCCGATTTTCCTTGACACCCCGTCAAACACAAGACGGCTACCGTTGGAACAAGAAAGGCAAACATTCTTTTCATATTCGATCTCCTGATGTCGGGCCGGGAAGGAATTAAGTGAGAGACTAAATCTCAAAACTGAATCCCGTCAACCAAAAAGGCCCCCGGCCGAAGCCGGAGGCCTTTCTGTTTTTTCTTGCCAGTATTAGCGTCAGCCGTCGGAAGGTGCTTTTGCTTTTTCTGACCACTGATCACTGTTGACTGACAACTGTCTTTAGTACATTCCGTCCATGCCGCCGTGACCGCCGGCCGGAGCCGCTGACTTGGGCTCGGGCAGCTCCACAACCAGCGCCTCGGTGGTCAGCAGCAGGGCCGCGATCGAGGCCGCGTTCTGCAGAGCCGTGCGGGTTACCTTGGTGGGGTCGATAACGCCGGCCTTCACCAGGTCCTCGAAACTGCCGGTCAGGGCGTTGTAGCCGAAGTGCGCTTCCTTCGACTCCAGAACCTTGGCCACGACCACTGCGCCCTCTTCGCCGGCATTGGCAACGATCTGGCGCAGGGGCTCCTCAAGCGAGCGAAGAACGATCTGCGCGCCGGTCTTCTCGTCACCGTTGAGTGTGGCGATAAGCGCCTGGACAGCGGGTATGCAGCGAACCAGCGCTACTCCGCCGCCGGGGACGATGCCTTCCTCGACTGCCGCGCGGGTTGCGTGCAGAGCGTCTTCAACACGAGCCTTCTTCTCCTTCAGCTCGGTCTCGGTGGCCGCACCCACCTTGATGATGGCCACGCCGCCCACGAGCTTGGCGAGCCGCTCCTGCAGCTTCTCCTTGTCGTAGTCGCTGGTGGTCTTTTCAATCTGCGAACGGATCTCCTTCACGCGGCCTTCGATATCGCTGGCCTTGCCGGCGCCGTCCACAATGGTGGTGTTGTCCTTGTCGATGGTGATGCGCTTTGCCTTGCCCAGGTCCTCGAGCTTCACGCCTTCCAGCTTGATGCCCAGGTCCTCGGTGATGGCCTTGCCGCCGGTGAGGATCGCGATGTCGCCCAGGATGGCCTTGCGGCGATCGCCGAAGCCGGGAGCCTTGACGGCAGCCACGTTCAGCGTTCCGCGCAGCTTGTTCACCACCAGGGTCGCCAGGGCCTCGCCCTCAACGTCCTCGGCAATAATCAGCAGCGGCTTGCCGCCGCGGGCAACCTGCTCAAGCAACGGAAGCAGGTCCTTCATCGCGCTGATCTTCTTCTCATAGATCAGGACGTAGGGATCTTCGAGAACAACTTCAAGCCGCTCGGCGTCGGTGACGAAGTAGGGGCTCAGATAACCGCGATCGAACTGCATGCCGTCTACGGTCTCGAGGCCGGTGTGCATGGTCTTCGACTCTTCGATAGTGATCACGCCGTCCTTGCCCACAACCTTGACTGCCTCGGCGATGATGTCGCCAATTTCCTGGTCGCCGTTGGCCGAAATCGCTCCAACCTGGGCCACCGAGCCCTCGTTGACGGGCTTGGAGAGCTTGCCGAGCGCGCCGCCCTCGGTCCATTTTCCTTCCTTGTCGCGGGTGCCGATGACCACCGTCACGGCCTTCTCAATGCCGCGCTTCAAAGCGGTCGGATTCGCGCCGGCCGCGACCGTTTTCACGCCCTCGCGGAAGATGGCCTGGGCCAGAACCGTGGCAGTGGTGGTGCCGTCGCCTGCAACGTCAGATGTCTTGGTAGCGACTTCCTTGACAAGCTGCGCGCCCACGTTCTCCAGCGGGTCCTTCAACTCGATTTCCTTAGCCACCGTCACTCCGTCCTTGGTGATGGTGGGCGAACCAAACTTCTTCTCGATTACGACGTTCCGGCCCTTGGGCCCGAGCGTCGCCTTCACCGCGTCTGCCAGCGTGTTCACGCCGCGCAGAATCGCCTGCCGGGAATCTTCACCGTGCAAAATCTGCTTTGCCATTTTCTTCAAATCTCCTCAATAGAGTTGTCAGTGGTCAGTTGCCAGTAGTCGGTTATTGGTATTCAGTTGTCATTGGCCGTACTCGTTTTGGGCGGCGTTCTTGCTGACAACTGAAAACTGATAACTGACTACTTTTTAATGATTCCCAGAACTTCCTCTTCCCGCATGATCAGGAACTCTTCGCCGTCGATCTTGATCTCGGTGCCTGAGTACTTGCCGAACAGAACGCGGTCGCCCGCCTTGACGTCGAGGGGAAACACCTTGCCCTCGTCGTTCGACTTGCCCTTGCCCACGGAGATCACTTCGCCCTCCTGGGGCTTTTCCTTGGCGCTGTCGGGGATGATGATGCCTCCACGGATCGTCTCGCCTTCTTCTACGCGGCGAACGAGGATGCGGTCATGGAGCGGAGTGAAACTGGTTGCTACCGATGTTGCTGCCATTGCTTCGCTTCTCCTTCACGCGCAAACGGGTGTGCCCGTTTGCGGGGTTTTGAGTGGTTTTGATGAAAGCCTGAAGAGCTTCTGAGTGCCTGCCCCCGGCCTGGAACCGAAGGCGCTCTCTTAGCACTCTCGCCTTCCAATTGCTAACAATAGGCAAGCCTGCATTGGTTTGTCAAGAGGGGCGATGTCACAATATTAGTGCGTTGCACTCATATTTTCTTAGTTTAATGCAAACTTAACATTAGCCTTGCTTCGACCCAAATAAATTGCAGTTAATTCCCGCCTCCGCGCTACCCTCAAATCAAGGAATAAAGAACCATCCCACGGTTGCACCAAAACCGCTGCAAACCGGAGCCGCAACTCCTTATTTATGAAATCTCTGCACCCTAACCCTTTTGTTTTCAGCGGGTTACGGCAGGGTCTGAGGATATATAAGTGACTGAAAACAAACCACTTAACCCCTCTTCATAGGGGGGAGGGGGATACCCGGCCGTACAGGCCGTACACCGGAACCCCCGCCAATTGGCCCGGCTTCGCGCCCATCGAGTGCTCCTGCCGCCGCTTGGGCTGTGAGAAATGCAGGTTAATCGGCGCCCTCAGGCTCGTTCAAAGGACCGAATCGCGTGTAGGCAGTACCAGGATGCAACAACATGTCGCGCCGCGCTACAATTGAAGCCATGTTTCGCCGTTCGTTCATCCTCGCTTCTCTCTTTTTCGCACTGCCGGCGATTGCCAGTTTCCCCTTGAGCGCCCTGGCCCAAAAGGACGGCTCCGGCTGGAGCCGGAAGTACAAGGAACCGCCGCCGTCGGCCCGCATCGAAGTTACGGTTCTGAAGGCCTTCAATGGCAAGCCCATTGAGAATGCTGCCGTGATCTTTCATCCCATCGAAGGCGACAAAGACAAGGGCGTTCTCGAGCTCAAGACCAATGAGGACGGCAAGTGCCTCATCGACGTGATTCCGATCGGCGACACGGTTCGGCTGCAGGTGATTGCCAACGGCTACCAGACCTACGGGCAGGATTACAAGATCGACAAGGCCGAGATGTCGATGGAGGTCAAGCTGAAACGGCCGGCTCCGCAATACTCAACCTACGGGAGCGGCGGATCTGCAAAGCCGGACTCGGGATCCGACAAGTCATCTGGCAGCGGAACGCCGCCTGCCTCCTCCAACGGCTCTTCAAGCTCCGGCAGCGATTCAGGATCGGGCTCGCAGCAGACTCCGCCGGCCAGCCAGCCGAAGTAAGCCTTCCACCAGTCAACAAACGGTCGGCGCGCACGAATTCGCGATGATTACTCATCCATTGAGCGGCAAATCGGCTCTCGTCACCGGCGGAGCGCGCCGCATCGGCCGGGCCATCGCGCTCGCGCTGGCCCACGCCGGAGCCGATGTCGCTATTACCATGCGCACGTCAGGGGCTGAAGCGGCAAATACCGTACGAGAGATCGCCGCGCTCGGGCGAAACGCTTTGGCTGTGGAGTGCGACGTGCGTTCCGAGGCCTCAGCGCGCGACGCCCTGGCTGAAACGATCGCCGGGTTCGGCCGGCTCGATCTGCTGATTAACAGCGCCGCAGTCTTCAGCACCGCGCCCCTCGATTCGCTCAGCCTTGAGGAGTGGGACACGGTGTTCGACACCAACACCCGCGGCCCGTTCCTGATGGCGCGCGAGGCCTTGCCGTATCTGCGAGCCGCGGAAGGACGAATCGTCAACATCGGATCGCTGGGCGGAATGAAGGCGTGGGCCACGCACGGTCATTATTCAAGCTCAAAGGCCGCGCTTCACACGCTCACGCAGGCAATGGCCAGGGCATTCGCGCCGCAAGTGACGGTGAACTGCGTCGCGCCCGGCTGGATCGATCTGGGCGAGGAAAGCGATGCGGCGCCGGCAAAGAAATTCGCCCTGCGCACTCCCCTGCAGCGCAATGGAACGGCGGAAGAGGTGGCTCAGGCGGTTTTGTTTTTTGCCACCGGTCCCCGGTTTATCACCGGACAGATACTGGCCGTCGATGGCGGGTTGGGGCTGATTTAAGGCGGTTAGACGGTGGCCCGGTGGGCCTTTGATTCTCAGTTCTTGCCGATAAGTGCATCCCAAAGGCCGCGAATTCCCCTACGCGGCGCAGCGGACGAGCCATCTGACTTCGCCCCACTGGCTGGCGCCTTGCCGGTCGCCTTATGGCGAACGCGCGAAGGATCGAACTTCAGTGGAACATTCTCTCGAAGCCCGACCGGCTCAGGCTGCTCCGGGAGGGGCGCTCCTTCAACCGCGGCCTGCGGATTGGTAACACACAACCGTCGAGCCATTTCCTCGCCCATCCGGCCCATTACATAGTCATAACTCTTCCTCAGGTGCGGCGGACGCCAATTGAGGCCATGCCCGTCGGTAGCGAGAAAATGAACCCAGTTGCGTTCGAGAAGCTCGTTGGAGAGGGCTTCGGCAACGGCGCCAAACCTCCCGTAAAGAGAACTCGCCGTCACCTGGATGAGCATTCCGCGCCGCAGCCAATCCGCCAAAATCCCGGGCTTGTTCTGGACGGCCGGATAGCGCTCCGGATGAGTGATGACGACGGTGTATCCAACTGTCTGCAGCTTGAAGAGCGCCTCGTCGAAATGCGCGCCGATCGCCAGGCTGGGAAACTCAACCAGAAGGTAGCCCTTGCCGTTTATCGAATACTTGAGCGGGTTGGCGAGCGCCGAGAAGACGTTGTCGGTCGAGAGGTGAAAATCGCAACCCAGGCTGAGTTCGACGACGTCGCGAAGCCGCTCGCGCAGTTCATGGAAATGCGAAAGAATAATTTCCTCGTTATACGGGTAATCCTCACTGGCATGGGGCGCACAGACAACATGGGTGATGCCATCTGCCGCAGCTTCCTCGGCCATTGCCAGGGAGGTCTCAAGATCCGGCGACCCGTCATCTACCCCATAAATCAGGTGTTGATGAATATCGATCACGTTTCAGCCTTCAAAATGCCCTTGAGATAAATCGAGCGCTTCAGGGATTTCAACGCCCGGTTTTCCGGGTCTGAAGTTAGTGCGCTGCCAAAACATAAACCATCGAAGCAAATATCTTCCAACCGTCTGCCGAACCGAGCATTGCCTCGCTTGACCGGTCAGGATGCGGCATCATTCCCAACACATTGCGGCCCTCGTTCAGGATGCCGGCAATGTTGCCGAGCGAACCATTCGGATTCGCCTCCGGCGTCACTTCGCCATCCGAAGTTGCGTATTTGAATGCGATGCGGTCTTCCGCTTCAAGCCGGGCCAGCGTCTCGGGGTCGCAAAAGTAGTTCCCTTCCATGTGACCGATCGGAATCTGCAGCACCTGGCCCTTCTCAAGTTGATTCGTAAAAGGACTATCGGCTGTTTCGGTGCGCAGATAAACCTGTTTGCAGATATATTTGAGACCGGCGTTGCGCATCAATGCGC